>OJAW01000081.1_pt1 | contig 72540 bp, 77 predicted proteins | sample 1589151 | NCBI WGS metagenome assembly OJAW01 (sample SAMN03283290) | human gut metagenome | biome: human-associated habitat; material: feces | host: Homo sapiens | place: Peru | collected 2012
AGTATTAAATAATCTTTTAGATAGTCCAATTCTTTATTTAAGCAATTATATTAATAAAAATAAGGATGAATACTATAGATTATTTACAGAGTTTAGAGAAAATAGTAATTATGAAGATTGGATTATATATATTTTAAAGGGGATAGAGGAAACTTCTAAAAATACTATTGAGTTAATAAAATTAATTCAAGAAGAAATGGAAGCATATAAAGAGGATTTTATTACCAAATTACCTAAGATATATTCTGAAGAATTATTAGATTCTTTATTTTATGAAGTATATACTAGAATTAATTACATTGAAGAAAGATGCCATGTTACTAGACAAACTGCTGCTACATATTTAAATAGTTTGGTTGAAGCTGGACTTTTAGAATTTGAGAAAATGGGTAGAGAAAGCATTTATAAAAATACTAGATTAATAAATTTATTAAGTAGTTTTTAATATTTTATTAATATGAAATTAGAGGTTAGAAATGAATAAAAATAAAAAGCCATCAAAAAGATTAATAAAATCTATTAATGAATCAGAAACTATTATAAAAGAAATTAAAGAAGGAAAAAGAAAAGGTTATAAAAATATTAAAAGTCTTTTTGAAGCACTTAATAAGTAGGTAAATCCTACTTTTTTTGTATAATAATTTCTAAATAATAAATAATAATAGTATGAATAAAATTAAGAATTTAAGACTATTAAAAATATTTTTATTTCTAGCAAATATCTTACTATTATTATTTATTATTAAAGAATGTAAGATATTAAATTTTTGCTGCATAATTATAAGTTTAGTAAGTCCTTGCATATTTGGTTTTGTTATTGCTTGGATTATAAAACCAGTTATGCTCTTTTTTAATAAGAAGTTTAATACTTATATTTCTAGTGCACTTACTTTTTTACTTATGGGGTTAATTATCTTTCTTATTGGTTATTTTTTAGTACCTATAATAATAAGAGAGTTTAGTAATTTACTACCTAATATTATTACTTTTTATAAAAAATATAGTTCTAAAATTATTAATTATATAAATATAGGAGATATTGGTAAGAAGTTTATTAGATGTACTATAGGACTTAAAGATATTCTTATTAATTTGTTTTATGCGTTTTTTATAGCGTTTTTCTTTTTAACTAATCATGAAGAAACAACTAGGTTTATTAGTAAGAGAGTGCCATCTAAATTATCTTTAGAGATTACTAGTAATTTAAGAGTGTTTGTTAAAGGAACTTTACTTGATACAGTTATTTTGTTTATTATGAGTTTAATTACTTTTAGCATAAGTAAGATGCCATATGCTCTTTTATTTGCTATATTTACGTCTATTACAAATGTTATACCATTTATTGGACCATATATTGGAGGGGTTCCGGCAGTGCTTGTTTCTTTATCAGTAAGTATGAGACTAGGAATAATTGTCTTAATTGAGGTAATGATTCTGCAGTTTATTGAGTCATCATTTATTCATCCGTATATCATGAGTAAAGGACTAAAAATAAATCCAATAATTATTCTTATTGGACTTATTGTATTTGGCTATTTCTTTGGTATTATTGGTATGCTTATTAGTACACCACTTATAAGTGTTATTAAATCAGTATATGAATATTATGAACCTAATATTAGGAAAGCTCTTCATAAATAGTTTTATCATATTCATGATCAGATATTTTATATTTTTCTAGGGATGGTGTATCAATTAAATAGAATTTGTGAAGGAGGGTATCTTCTCCTGAACTACTTACAGGATCATCCCAAGTTAAATCTAAGTGTAGCCAAGTGTTTTCTATATATACAGCGTTCCATACGTGTGTATTAGATGCTATTTTAAAGTTTGGCACGTTTAATTTATTTAAAAATAAAGCCATAGCATCAGCGTATCCACCACATACAGCTATATGGTTTATAAGAGCACCATAAGCAGTGGAACTTTTAGAATCAGAGTTATCTGTGTCATACTTAGTTGTATTAATTATATAATCATGAATTTTTAATATTTTATCTTCTAGTTTCATATCATCAGTAATATTTTCACTTATAATCTCGTTTATTTTATTATTAATGGAAATGATGTCGTTACTAGTATATAATTTATCTATTTTAATATTTACTTCACCACTTTGGGAGTAGGTAACATTTATTGCTTTAAAATTATTAAAAGGACTTACAAAATTGTTTATGTGTGTAAGGGTGCTTGCATCATTTGTAATTGTATTTACATCATCTAAACAAGAGGTATATTCACTGGGACAGTAAAATGTAAACTCATCATATCCCCGATCTAGAATGCTGTAGAAGATATCTTTAATATCTTGCATGCTAAGTGGAGTAAAGGTTTTGCTTTCTTTAACATAATCATAGCTTACTTTTTTATAATAAGGGTTTGGTTCATTTAAAACTACTTTAGGTTCTTTACTAAAAATAGAACTAATATAATTAATTATCTTATTATAATTAAAAGAAGTATATACAATTATTAAAATAACTATTAAGGTAGTTATTATATTTTTAAATTTCACTATTATCACCAATATTATGATATCAAAATCTAGATTAAATTAAAAGAAGAAATGACAATAAAAAAACTCAGATGTTAATCCAAGCTTATATCATTTCTTTTACTTTTTTATTTAATCTTGCTTTTTGTCTATCACAAGTATTCTTTTTAATTAATCCTTTACTAGAACATTTATCTAAGTCAGCCATAGTAGTTCTTAATTGTGCTTTAGCTGCATCTAGATTTTTTTCTTTAACTGCTTTTTCTAGTTTCTTCATTCCGTTCTTTACTTTAGAGGTATAAGAAGTATTACTTGCTGTTTTAATTTTGTCAGTCTTAACACTTTTTTTAGCGCTCTTAATGTTAGCCATAAATATCTCCTTCCTTAAATTACAACACTGATTTTACCAAAATATTAAATAAAATGCAAGTTAATATATTGATAAATACTAAATATTTTGTTATTATTTTAATAGTAATGAAGAATAGGGAGTCATAATATGTATATAAATAAATTAATTAAGAAACAAGTTATGCTTATTCTAGCAACGGTTGTATTAGTAGGAACACTTGCAGTTACAACATCTTTTGCAGTTTTTGAGGAGACTAAAAGTAATGCAACAGATCAAAAGATGACTATAGGAAACTTAGATGTAACCTATGCTGGGGGCTCAGCTATTAGTATTACTGATATTAATCCAATGACTGATAGTACTGCATTATCAAAAAATAATAATATTTATACATTTACTATAAAGAATACTGGAACAGTACCATATAATTTTAAAGTAAAAGTAATTAATAACCCTAGTTATACAAGTAATTTACTACCACATCAATATATAAGGTATTCTTTAAATAATGGCACTGCATCTACACTAGGTTCTGGACAAGCAGACTACGAACTTACTAGTGGAGTAATTGAAGCAGGAGCAACTAATACATATACATTAAGACTATGGGTAGCAGATGCATCAACTTATAAACTGCCTAACTCAGCTTTAGGACAAGAAATACATTTAAAGATATCTGTAGAAGGCAAAGCAGGTAGTGGATGGTTACCTTCAAATTTTAAAGATAGAATACTAGCGTTAAATGAAGTTAAGACTCCAATAACTACACCGGGAGCAGCAATATCTACTGCTGATGAAGCATTACTAGCATCTGCAGAAGATGATTATGGTACAAGCTATTATTTTAGAGGTGCTGTAACAAATAATTATGTAGAATTTGCTAATAAGTGCTGGAGAATAGTAAGAGTTGGTGGAGATGGTTCAGTAAAACTTATCTTACATAATGATAATACAGCTGGAGCAGCTAATCCTTGTGATTCAGCAAATAATAGTGCTAATGCAGCATTTGCTAGATACTCTGGTGAAACATATAAAAGTAATTTTAATGATTATTATAATGACAATGCTTATGTAGGATTTAAGTATGGAACAGCAGGATCAAGCACATATGATGCGACTCATGCAAACACAAATAAGAGTACTATATTAACTAATTTAGAAACTTGGTATACAAATAATCTAAAAGCATATGAAAGTGTAATAGATGACAATGTCTGGTGCAATGATAAAACAAATGTAACAGATACAAGTTATAATCCTTGGAATTGGAGTAGTGTTACTGGTTTAGGATATGGCACAAACAAGACATTTTATGGTGCTACCCAAAGATTAGTAAATACAAGCGGTAGAGCTGGTGGCACTGGTCCTAGTTTAAAATGTAATGGAGAACTAAGTAAAATAAATTCAAAAGTAGGCTTAATAACAGTAGATGAATTAGCACTTGCTGGACAAGCTTATAAAAAATTAAATACTACAACATATTTACAAGAAAATGCTACAGGTACTTATTGGTGGTCTTTGTCTCCTGTCTACTTCAATGGCAACAACGCTCGCGTTTGGAACGTTTACGGCTACGAAGGCTACTTCGATGACCGCAGCGTGCCTAACGCCCTCGGTGTCCGCCCTTCGATTTCTCTTAAGTCGACGACCAACGCAACCGGTGATGGAACCAGTAGTTCACCATACATAATAAGTATGTAAACAAGGTAAAGATTAAAAAGGTCGAAATCGTCAGTCGTAGATGCCTTTGAAAAACCATTCGAGGTAAAAACTGACAGGCTAGAGGGATAAAAAATAATAAGTGCGGGGGTTTGTTGATTTAAAAATTAGAAGTTAATATAGAATGTGATTAATGCACAAAGTGCTGAATAAAGAGGAGGAATGTTTATGGATATGTTATTTGAAAGTGAGAAACAGAAAGAGGCTACGGAGAGATTACTTGCTAGTGTTAGGGTAAGGACTATTAATAGTGAGATAGATGCTTATCTAAATGAGATGCTGGGGTATGCTAAAGAGATTGATAGTATATTAGAGAAGAATAATCTAGGTGCTCGTTATTTAGATAGAGTAAGTATGATTGATAAAGTTGATAGTGTTTATCTTGATGAGGATTTAACTAATATTGATTTTAGATTAAGGGAAGAGATTGAAGATTTGCTTAAGAGAATTAATACTAGAATTCGTTTGGTTAAGACTAATGATGCTTTGGTTAAAGAAATTGAAGAGAGTTATAATGTTGATGGTTCAGATTTAGATAATGATTTAGCTGAGGCAAACTTAAATATTTAATTGTTTTTAGATATTTTGTATGGTAAAATTATGGTGAGGAGAGAGTGAATATGGATACTAATAGAATTAATGAGATAAATGCTGAAGTTCATCAAAGCACTGATTTAGATGGTGCATTAAGTGTTTATAATTTATTAAAGAATAATGGATATGAGATTAAGTCTAATATGGGCTCTTTGATGGATTATTGTAAGACTAGAGGATTAGATAGAGTTAAGAACAATATTGAGTTATTAGTTAGATATGATGAAGAACTAGGTAATAAGGAGAAGGTTACTAAGGATTTTTATGCTTCTATTTATAATAATGATAAGAGTGGTATATTAGATAGAATTGAAGCAATTGTTAATGCTGATACTAAGTATAATATTGAAACTGATGCTAGATATCATGGTGATAATAAACCGGATAATGGTAAGAGTATATTTACTATGAAGATTGATGAGTTAAAGAGGAAGATGGGTGGAGATAATGTTTCTTCTAAGCTAGAGAAAGCTAGAAAGAGTTTGGAAGATAATTATGCTGCTTTTAGAAATTTAACTGCTGAGGATCTAAAGAGTACTAAGGCTTTAAAGTTAAGGGAAGCTATTGATCAAAATAGATATTATATTAATCAGTTAGAGGGTATGAGTTCTAGAAGTTCTTATTCTATTGATAGTATTGATAAGATTAATGAGTTTAATGCTGATGTTAAGGAGTTATATAATTTTATTAATGGTTTGAATTTGAATGATGATACTAGAAAGGCTCTTATTGATGAGTTTGGAGTTTTAAGAACTAAGATAAATGATTATCGCAATTATATTGCTAATTTACAAGCTACTGGTAAGAAGTATGATGCATTACTTGTAGAGATGAATGTTGTAAAAACTGGTAAATCTGTTAAGAAGAGTGAAGTTAAGGCTGCTTCTATAGAAAAGGAAGAGGAGAAGGTTGAGCCTGTTAAAGTGGAACCAGTTAAGACTGAGGAGCCTGTTAAAACAGAGAAACCTAAAGAAGATGAAGTTATAGAAATTGATAATAGTAAGCTAATTGCTGTTGGAGATAAGGTTACTTATAATGGAAAGAGTCCAGCAATTATTGATATTGGTGCTCCTGAAGGTCTTGTTGTTGGTCAGGAATACAAGGTTGAAAAGGTTGTTATTTATAAAGGTTTATCTTATGCTAAGTTAGAGGGTGTTGATAAACTTGTAGATATTTCTTGTCTAGATAAGGTTATGAAAAAGGATATGGAAGAGCCTTCTAAAGAAGAAAAAAATAATGATGAAATAAAGGATGGCGAGGCTGTTCCATCTAAGATTGAGGAAATTAAGGAAGAGGTACCTAAAACTAAAGTAGAAGAAAAACCTGCTGAAGTATCTGATAAGTCTGATGAAGCAACTGATGAGAAAGAAAAACATGATTATAAAGTTAAGTCTGTAAGAAAAACAGTTGGTAAGTATGCTCCATGGGTATGGAGGACTGCTGCTATTATTGGTATAGCATCATCTACATTTACTCCTGCTGTTGTTATTGCAGGTGGATGGCTTGCTGCAGAAGCTATTAGATTCTGTGTTAAGAGAAATTATAGATTCCCTAAGTTTGGTTTATTTAAAGATAAATTAAATGATAAGTTTAGTGATCTTTCTCAAAATGGTGAAATTAGTGAAGAGGAAAGTAAGGATGCAGCAGCTGTTGCTAGTGAAATAGATAAGGCTGCTAAAGAGGCTGAACAGGTAAATGAGGCTGAATTAAATGCTGAAGAGTTAAGTGCTAATATTAATAAAGCTATGAATGAGATGAATAAAGGCACTGATACGGAAGAGAAAACAGCAGCACGTGCTTTATAATAGATAAAAAGGAGATTAGGTATGAAAGCAGATACTATTGTTGAAATGGAAAATGGGGAAAATTTCTACATTGCTGATGAGACTGTACAAAATGGTGTAAAGTATTATTTAGCAAATAAAGTAGATGAGAATGATGAACCTACAACTGATACTAAAATATTTAAAGAAACTTTAGATGGTAATGATATTTATTTGGATGTTGTTAAGGATGAAAGTGAGCTTAATTATTTAGGTGCTATATTCTTAGCAAATTTCAGTAATGATTTAGAGGAAGAGGCTTAGGCCTCTTTTTTTTGGAATAAAAAAGGAAATTGGGAATTTCTTTACAATAATAAATAATAGATGGGTAAGACATTATTAGACATTTTTTTAGGTATTTATATATTAAACTTAGTTTGGTGATGATATGAAGAAGATTATGCCTTATGTGATATCTCTTATATTGGGTACTGTTTTTGGGTACTTGGTTTTTGATAGGACTGATTTTGATATTAAGGAAGTTTTCGGTGAGTATGAGGAGGTTACTGGGTTTCAGATAGGTGTATTTAATGATTTAAGTGTTGCTAGGGAGTTTAAGGGTAGGTATAGTTCGTCGGTAGTCCTTGAGGATGATGATGTGTATAGAGTTTATTATAGTATTTTAAAAAGTGATGATGTGGTTAGTAAGATGGAGGATTATTTGAGTGATAGACAAATATCTTTTTATAAGAGGAAGTTAGTTATTCATGATGAGGAGTTAATAAGGGCGATTAATACTTATGAGGGTGGAATACTAAAGGGGAGTGATAAGGTTATTGAGAGTGTAAATAGTTTAATTATGGCTAGTTGTAAGGAAGGTGTATTATGAGGATAAGGGATTTGCCTAATTTAGAGAAGCCTAGAGAGAGATTGTGTAAGTATGGGGCAAGATATTTGAGTAATGAGGAATTGATTGCTATATTGCTTAGAACAGGGTCTAAAGAGGTTAATGTTAAAGAACTTAGTAATGATGTTTTGGTTAAACTTAAAAGTATATCTGAAATAGATTCGATGACGATTAGTGAGCTTACTAGTATTAAGGGTATTGGTAAGGTTAAAGCTATAACGCTTTTAGCAGCAGCTGAGTTTGGCAAGAGGGTAATGAGTAAGAGTTTTAATGAGAATGTAGTATTAAGTAATGCTAGGGTTATTAATGAATATTTTGGGAGTATTATTATGGGTGATAAGGAGAGGTTATTAGTTATTTTACTTGATAATAAAAAAAGACTTATTAGTTATAAGATTATGTATGAGGGAACTAGTGATGAGGTATGTGCTAGTCCTAAGGAGATATTTAATTATGCAGTTAGAGAAAAGGCAGCTTGTATTATTCTTATGCATAATCATCCTTCTGGAGTAATAGTACCGTCAAATGCGGATATAGAGCTTACTAGAAATTTGGGTTTGTCTGGTCAGATGCTTGGAATAAATGTGATTGATCATATAATTACCAATGGTAAAGAGTTTTATAGTTTTTATGAGGAAATGAGTAAGAATGAAGCGTAATTATTATATATTTATTATTATTTTTTTAGTGGTTATTTTTAGAACAAATATTTTAAGTTTGTTTATGAATACTAAGAAGTTGTTTATTAAAGAGTCTATAGATGAAGAAATATATATTTTAAGGGAGGAAAACCGTAAGCTTAAGGATGAGTATACTTCTCTTTTAGATTTTAAAAATAGTATTAATATAGAGGAGAATTATGTAGTTACCAATATTCATAAGAGTAATTATGGGTTTGACAAGTTGTTATTAAATGGTTCATTTAAGGTTGGGAGTGAAGTGGTAAGTGATAAGGGACTTGTTGGAATAATTAGTAATAATTTTAATAATGTTTCTTATGGAGACTATTTATTTAATACAAGTATTTTGGTTAGAATTGGTGATACTGAAGGGAAAGTGTCTGGTAAGGATCAAAATGGTAATTTATTAATTAAGGAGATAAGTAACTATAATAATATAAAGATTAATGATGTTGTTAGAAGTGTGCATGGTACATATATAGGTAAGGTTGTTAATATTATTTATGAAGATTTAGAAAGTATATTGGTGGTAAGAATGGGTGATGTTTATAATCTTAATTACGTAGGGGTGATTGAAAGGTGATTATACTTGATATTTTAGCTTATAATTTAACTAATAATATGCTTTTTACTGCTCCTTTAATGGTGCATGATCTAAATGATAATAGATTATATTTAACTCTTATAATTGATATTATATTTAATGGAGTACCTTTTTGTACGATAACAATATTACTTCTATATTTCTTTAATAGGTGGATTATTAGATATGTTTCTAATGGAGTATTTTATAAGTTTGTTATGAGCATTATTTTTTTAATAATATATGTAGTGGTGGTTTATAGTATATTTAATAAGTTTAGTTTGGAGGTATTTAAATTAATTAATAGTAATCTTTATTTAAGCATCATTTTTAATGCTGGAGTAATCTTTTTGAGACGTGGACATAAACTTAACTAGGTGATAACTTGAAAAATAAAAAGTATGTAAAAAATTTAGCAATTAGGTGTATGTGCAGTATAATTTTATTTTTGCTTATTTCAGTATTTGTAAATTATAGTAATAAGAATTTACTGGTGTTTAGGAAGTATGCTTATGATCAAAATTTGAAGTTTACAAAGATTACTAAGTTATATAATAAGTATTTTGGTGAGGTTCTTAAGGAGGTTAAGGAGACTCCGGTAAGTGATACCAAGATAACTTATACGGATGTATCATCTTATAAGGATGGAGCTAAACTTACTATAGGTGGTGCGGTATATCCATATAAAAGTGGAATAGTTGTTTTTATTGGAGATAAAGAGGAGTATGGTAAGACAATTATTATTCAAGGGATGGATGGAGTAGATTATTGGTATTCTAATGTAAGTGATATTAATGTTAAGTTATATGATTATGTGTCTTCTAGTACAATAATAGCGAATGCTAAGGATAGTGTTTTATATGTGGTATTTATGAGGGATGGAAAAGCTTTAAATTATGAAGAGTACATTTAGGGTTAATCCAGTAACATATTTTTTATTGTTAAGCGTTTTGTTATGTGGTTATTTTAATTATTTTGTAGTGATTTTTGTAATTCTTTTTTTTCATGAGATTGGACACTTGATGATGATTTGGCTCTTTGGAGAGAAAATAAAGATGGTAGAAGTTTTACCTTTTGGAGCACTTATAAAAATGGATATGCAGATGAATATCTCTAGTGTTAAATTATTACTTATATCTTCTTTTGGGATAGTAATGCAGCTTCTTTTGTATATTCCTTTTATGTATTTATATAATAATGGTTTAATAAATGATTTAACTTATAAGATATTTTTGATTTATAATAGGCTTATTATTTTATTTAATGTTATTCCAGTAATTCCTTTAGATGGATCTAAGATTTTTGGTAGTATTTTAGAGTTAATAATGCCTTATAAGCTCCATTTAAAAATAGTTAATATTATTAGTGTTTTAGGCATTGTTATTTTTTTTAGTATGAGTGATTTTAATTTATCTTTTGTAGTAATTGTATGTTTTTTAATTATTGAGACTGTAAAACTTATAAGAAATCATAATTATTTATTTAATAATTTTTTACTTGAAAGGTACCTTTACAAAATTGAACATAAAAGGGTAAAGAGAGTAAGATGTATTAATCAGATTTATAAGAATTATTACAATTTTATAAATAATATAAGGGAAAGAGATGTTTTATCAGCTAAATTTAAGCCTTTTAATTGACAAGGTCCTTATTTTTTGGTATTATCTATTTGTTTGTAAATTAGTTTTATAAACCGCTCTAAAAAGGTAAAAAGTTGCTTATGCACACCTTCAAGGCGTGTCCTAAAAAGATGGGAGGAAAGAACTTATGAAAGCTATATTTGTAACTGGTGGAAAACAATACTATGTTGCTGAAGGCGATGAAATCTTTGTTGAAAAATTAGAAGCTGCTGAAGGTTCTACAATTGATTTTACTGATGTATTATCTGTTGGAGATACAACTGGAACTCCTTATGTTAAAGGGGCTAAAGTTACTTGTGAAGTTGCTAAACATGGTAAACAAAAGAAAATTGTAGTATTTAAATACAGACCAAAGAAAAAATATCGTCTTAAAAAGGGTCATAGACAACCTTATACTAAATTAGTAGTTAAGAAAATAGTTGGTTAAGATGATAAAAGTTAAATTAAATGACAACTTAGTTACTATAAGTGGTCATGCTAATTTTGATAATTATGGCAAAGACATAGTGTGTGCTGCTGTATCTAGTTTAGTAACAGCTAGTGTTAATGATATTCATATTGTTAATCCAAGCGCTATGGAATATTCTGATGATGGCAATAAAATAGTTATTGCATTAGTCAAAAAAGATGAACTTTGTCAAAAACTATTAGATAATCTTAAAGAAATGCTAATTTCCCTTAGTCAAGATTATCCTAAAAATATAAAAGTTGAAAGTGAGGAATAATAATGTTATTTATTAAATTAAACATTCAACGTTTTGCTCATGTTAAAGCTCAAGGTTCTACTCAAAATGGTAGAGATTCTGAAGGTCGTAGATTAGGTGCTAAACTTGCTGATGGACAAACAGCTAAAGCAGGTTCAATTATATATCGTCAAAGAGGTACAAAAATCTATCCAGGCAAAAATGTTGGAATGGGTAAAGATCATACATTATATGCTCTAATTGATGGAACAGTAAAGTATGAAAGATTAGGAAGAGATAAGAAAAAAGTAAGCGTATACGAAAAGTAAACCTTACTTTTTTTTGTTTGATTAATTGACTATTTTAATCAAAAATGATATTCTTTTATTATAGAGAAGGATAGGATAAATATGGATAAAGCTGTCTTAAAACTAAAACTTACTTTATTATGCAGTATTTTATTAGTGATAATTTTAGTTGGCGGCACATCTTATGCATATTTTACTACGTCAGCGACTGATACCAAAAATCAAACTTTAACCGCATCTAATTGTGCTTCTATATCTTTTGAAAGTAATAATAATTCTATCACATCATCCTATGAAGCAGGAAATAAATCCTTCGATGATCTATGGAATAATAATGATTATTATATTTTTAAAATTACTAATAAATGTAATCATGAAATAAAAGTAAATATTGGTCTTCAAAATCAATCATCAACAACTATTGATTTAAGTAATGTTTATGCTTATGTTAACAGATTAACTGAATATAATAAATATCGAAAAGTAACTCTTAGTGATGCTAGTAAAATGACTACTGATTCTGGGGTAATTATGTATAACGTTTATACAGATTATTTACCAGCAAATGGCAGCGAGTCATATCGTATGAATATTGATTATAATGCATCCAATAGTGCTATAAATAAAACATTTAAAGGAAAAGTAGTTGCTATAGGAAGTATAGTAACTTGGAGTAGTTATAATTTTACATCTCCAGACGCATGGTTTGCATTACCATCAGGAAGACTACTTTATGCTTTAAGAAATGATCCCGCCAATCAAATTAAAAGTCCTATTTCAACACCAGGATTAGAAAACTCTGCCATAAAAGGAAGTACTACAACTACTGATGGTACTATTCAAATGGATTCATTAGCACCGTATGATAGTAATTGGGATATGGGATTAGGTGGCAAAACCATCTATTATAGTGCATCTAGAACTAAAAATGCTGACGGAACATATTCTTTAGTTAATCCCCAATCATTAGTTTTAAGTAATACGAATTTATCCGGAACCCTAAATGGAAAATATATCACTTTTGAAGCAAAAGGTGGAGATGTTTTCTATGTTAATAATGTTAAAATTAAAGATAGTGGAAGTTCAACATATTATATATATTATTCATATCAATCAAAATCAAGTGACTTAAGTGCCGATGAAGCCATAATGGCTATGGAACCTGATGAATATAGTGTTTCATATTATTATCGTGGCAACGTTAAAAATAACTATGTCCAATTTGCAGGAATGTGCTGGAGAATCGTTAGAGTAATGGGTAACGGAGCAATAAAGTTAGTATTAGAAAATGGTGATAGTAGTAGTTGCAGCACTAGTAATCCTTTAATTAAAAGTTCTGGTAATGTTCAATTAGTAACATATGGAAACAGTAAAAACTCAAGTTATAAAGGAAGCAATGCTGAAACTGTTATAAACACTTGGGCAACTAATCACTTATCAAGCTACACTAATTACTTAGAAGATATTATTTGGTGTAGTGATGTAAGTTCTAGAAATCCTAAATATTTATCAACACTATATGATAATGTAAATCATTTTGCATATTCAGGCGTTCAAAAATTTAATAGATATGTTAATGATGAAGTTCCAAGACCAACCTTTAATTGTCCAGAAGGTGAATCAAGTCTTGTTAATACAACAACACCTAAAAATCATGTAAATTACAATGAAACCAATCTTGAATATGATAAAACAGATGTTACGACCGGTTTAAAATCAAAAGTTGGAATGTTAACTGCCGATGAAATGTTATTTGCTGGTGCATCTATTGGATATTCTAAAAATAATGTTAAAGTAAATATAGGAAATCAAAAATTCTATCTATATTCATCAGTAGCTAATAATTATGCATATTACACCATGACGCCAGCAGCTTATTCAAGTAACACACCTTATGTTTATAGTTTTGGTAATGGAAACTTATCATTAATAGCTGCTAACTCTGCTAATGCTGGTATTAGACCTGCCTTAGCTTTAAAATATACTGCCACAATATCTGGTGGTAATGGAACAGCTTCAAATCCATATGTAATATCTGGAGTATAATTAATTTTATACTCTTTTTTTATTGGGAAAATCCTATATTTATGTTATAATCAGACATAGGTGATAGAAAGTGGAAGACGTACTTAAGAGAATACATGAATATAGCTTAGAAGAAATTATGGGTTCCCGCTTTGCTCGTTATTCAAAATATATAATTCAAGATCGTGCAATCCCTGATGTAAGAGATGGCTTAAAACCAGTTCAAAGACGTATCTTATGGGCTATGTATAAAGATAAAAACACTTATGATAAACAATTTAAAAAATGTGCTAATGCCGTTGGTAACGTATTAGGTAAATATCATCCACATGGTGATTCTTCAGTTTATGAAGCTTTAATCCGTATGAGTCAAAACTGGAAACAAAATCATACCTTAGTTGAAGTAGATGGTAACAACGGTTCAATCGATGGAGACCCACCAGCAGCTTATCGTTATACTGAATGTCGTTTATCAAAAATCAGTGAAGAACTATTAAAAGACATCGACAAAGATACAGTTAATATGGCTCCAAACTATTCAGATACCTTGTTTGAACCAACTGTTTTACCAGCCAAATTTCCTAATCTTTTAGTAAACGGAACTAATGGTATTTCCGCCGGTTACGCAACTAACATCCCACCACATAACTTAATCGAAGTATGTGATGCCGTTATCAAAAGAATAGATAGTCCTAATTGTCATGAAGATTCAATCTATGAAATTATTAAAGGTCCAGATTTTCCAACTGGTGGTATCATTGAAGGCTTAGATGGAATCAAACAAGCTTTTAAAACTGGTAAAGGAAGATTAATTGTTTCCTCAAAATGTGAATTTCAAAAAAATAAAGGCAAAGAACAAATTGTCATTACTGAAATTCCTTTTGAAGTAAATAAACAATTACTAGTTAAAAAAATCGATGACGTTAAATATGAAAAGAAAATTGATGGTATTGCTGAAGTAAGAGATGAATCAGATAAAGAATCAGCCATCAGAATAGTTATAGATTTAAAACCAGGAGTAGACAAAGATTTAATCTTAAAATATCTCCTTAAAAATACAGATCTTCAAACTACATACAACTATAATATGGTGTGTATTGATCAAAGAAGACCACGTTTACTTGGAATTATCCCTATAATTGATGCTTACATTGAACATCAAAAAGACGTTATAACTAAAAGAACTAAATTTGATTTAGACTTTGCCCAAAAAGAAATGCATATAACCGAAGGTCTAGTTAAAGCTATCTCAATTTTAGATGAAGTAATCGCTGTTATTAGAGGTAGTAAAAATAAACAAGACGCTATTCAAAACCTAGTTAAAAAATGGGACTTTACTGAAGATCAAGCTACCGCAATTGTTATGTTACAACTTTATAGATTAACTAACACTGATGTAACAATTCTAATGGAAAAATTAGAAAATCTAAAGAAAATCATTGAAAACTTACAAGCTATTTTAAATGATGAATCAAAATTAAAAGCTGTTATTAAAGAAGAATTACGTCGTATCAAAAAAGAATATGGTGTTCCTAGAAAAACTGAAATAAAAGCAGAAGTTAGTGACTTAAAAATAGATGAAAAAGAACTTATTAATAAAGAAGATGTTATTCTTATCTTAACTAATGATGGTTATTTAAAGAGAGTATCATTAAAATCACATAATTCAAACGATGGTGAAACAGCTCTAAAACCAGGAGACTACGTTGTTGGTTACATGCAAACCAATACTTTGAATAAACTATGTATCTTTACAAGTTTAGGTAATTACTTATATATTCCAATTCATGAAATACCGGCATGTAAATGGAAAGATTTAGGTAAACATATCAGCAACATTGTTACGATGAATCCTGATGATAAAGTCGTAAACGTTTACGTTATTAACGAAAGTATCACTAATCCAACCATTACATTCTTTACTAAAAATGGTATGGTTAAACAAACACCATTAAATGATATGATTGTAAGCCGTTATAACAAGTCATATACCGCTATTAAATTAAAAGGTAATGATGAAGTAGTAAACGTTACAATCACTAAACCAAATGTCTTAATTATTACTAAAACTGGCTATTATTTAAATTATAAATCATCAGAAATTCCTGTAAGTGGACCTAAGACTTCAGGTGTCAAAGGAATTAACTTAAAAGATGATGAAGTAATAAGTGGAGTAACTTATTATGATGAAGATGAATATATCGATGTTTTCACTAATCAAGGAACAGCAAAGAGAATTAAATTAAAAGATTTAAATACTCTATCAAGAGCTAAAAGAGGTACAACTCTAATTAAGAAAGTAAAAACTACTAACTATGAATTATTAAGTGCCTTTATCACAAACTCTAAAGATACAATCGGTATTAAATGTAATAATGACATCATTACTTTAAAAAATAGTGAAATTCCAATAAATGATTTAGCTTCAACTGGAAGTGTCATAACTAAACAAAAATTAACTAAAGCATTTATCTCTAAAGAATTAAAATTAATTGAAGATAAAGATATTGAACTTCCTAAATTAAAAGAAGAAACTAAAGAATTAACTATTGATGACTTTATTGATGATTTTAAACTATAGTCTAAAAAACCACTTATTTAAATATAATTAAATAGGTGGTTTTTATATGAGTAAAAAAGAAGAATTCAAATCATTTGTAAGTAAACATCCTGAACTTATAAATTATGTAAGAGAAAAGAAAAATACTTGGCAAGACTTTTATGAAATATATGACATGTATGGAGAAGAAGAAAGTGCTTGGTCAAAATTTAAAGAACCAGAAATAAATGATGATAAAAGAACATTACCCCTTCAAGAATTAACAAGTCTAGTTAAAAACATTAATATGGATAACGTCCAAAAATATATTAATAATGCTCAAAAAGCAATAAATGTCATCCAAGAATTAACTAGTACATCCAAAACACCTAACATTCCTACAAGTGTCCCTAAAACCCCAAGACCAATTACTAAATTCTTTGGAGACTAAATGAGACCTGAGATTCAAATTAAAATTAATAATGATCCTAAACAAAAAGAATTTCTTCATCAAAACTCTTACTGGTATAAAGAATTAAATCGTAATGCTTTAAACTATAAAGAATTCTATAGTAGTTTTAAAGCAAACAAAAGAAATGAAAAAGTTACCAAAGCTAATTCTTTTTTAGAAACCATTGACACAGTTAATACAATTTTAAAAATTTTAAAATAAATTTAATTGACAAATAAATTTCTATTTACTATAATTTAATTATAGAAAGTAGGGAGAATAAATGAAGTTAAATAAGAAAGGTTTTACATTAGTTGAATTACTTGCAGTTATCGTTGTTTTAGCTGTTATTATGGTTATTGCTATTCCAACAGTTATTGATAGTATGAACTCAGCAAAGAAAAGTTCATTCGCCATGTATGGACAAAAAATGCTTAACGCTGCTATGAGTAAAGTTCAAGGAGATGCGTTAAATGGCGTGGGAGCTCAACAGACATATAAATTCAGCGAATTAGTAGCATCATCAGGACAATACAAGGGATATGTTAAATATGATGCAAGCACTAATAAATATACAGTATACTTCTATAATACAGATTATATGGCTAATGGTGCTAACTATGATGATTTAGAATCTTGGAAAAAAGCCGACTGTTCTGCAAATTCAACAACAGTTGATCCAGTATGTGGCAAATTTTTTAATTCTACAGACAAAGGATATACTGACAACAAAGATGATATAGAAGCAAAATCTAAATAAAAATTAAAGTTTTAAACTTTAATTTTTTTATGCTATAATTTACTAGGTGATAAAATGATAATTGGAAGTCATGTTAAATTTAATAATGAACAATTACTTGCTAGTGCCAAAGAAGCTATTACTTATGGTGCTAATACATTTATGTTTTATACAGGAGCTCCTCAAAATACTAAAAGAAGTGCTATTAATGATATGTATACTTTAGAAGCATATAACTTAATGAAAGAAAATAATATTGCTTTAGAAAATGTTATTTGTCACGCTCCATATATTGTTAATCTAGCTAATCGCTTAGATGAATCAAAATATCGTTTTAGTAAAGAATTCTTAAGAAATGAATTAGATCGTTGTGAACTATTAAATGTTAAATATTTAGTTTTACATCCAGGTTCAGCAGTAGGCCAAGAACCCTTAACAGCTATAACTAATATAATTGATGCTTTAAACGATATTTTAAAGCCTAATGACACTACAATGATCCTACTTGAAACAATGGCAGGTAAAGGTACTGAAATAGGCTCTAAAATGGAAGAAATAGACTATATTCTTAAAGGTATTAATCTTAAAGATAAAGTAGGAGTATGTCTAGATACATGCCATCTTAATGATTCGGGAATAGATTTAACTAAATTTGATGAATATCTAAACATCTTTGATAAACATATCGGCATTAATAAAATAAAATGTATTCATATAAATGATTCTAAAAATGATATCTCATCACATAAAGATCGTCATGAAAATATTGGCTTTGGTACAATAGGTTTTGATACCCTAATAAATATTATAAATAATCCTAAATTAAAAGATGTCCCTAAAATTTTAGAAACACCTTATGTTAATGACAAAGCCCCATATAAAGAAGAAATTAAAATGATTAAGTCAGGTATATTTAATCCCAACTTAATAAACGATATTATAAATAACTAATATATTTTCTAATTAAACCTTCAATCTTTAAATAGTTTTCTTCGGAAAACTCTTTTTTATATTTACTAAAATCAAAACTATCTTTATTTCTTAAAACCTCTTTATAATTATTTTTAATAAAATTATAAGTAAAATCAAGTTCATGATCACTTAATCTAATCCCATTCTTTTCTCCAAATAAAACAATATCATCTTTTCTTAAATTACTTATATATAAGTCAATAATATTCACATAATCACCTATATTTATTATATGTATATTTATTAAAATATGACCAAAATAATAATATGAAAAAGAATGTACTTTATATAATATTATTAATATATTCAATTATTTTTATCAGGGTCTTTTATATTATGCAAAATAAACAGATAGTTAAAGATACCTACATTGAAGGATTAACAGCTCCAAGAGGACGTATTTTAGATGTAAATGGTAATATATTAGTAGATAATATTGGTGTAAAATCTTTAATTTTTCGTAAATTAAATCTAAGTACCAAAGATTGTCTTAATACATCTAAAAAATTATCTGAAGTTCTTGAAATTAACCCCAATAACACTGATTATAACTTAAGATATTATTACTATCTAAATCATAAAACAGAAATAAATTCTAAAACCCCTCAAGAACTTTTAACCAAATATAATGAACGTAAAATAACTAGTAAAGATTTACTTAATGAAAGATTAAATCTAATTACTAAAGAAGAGTTATCACAAATCAACCCTAAAGAAGCTTATATCTTTTACTTATTAAACAAAGGATACTCTTATGAAGATAAAATAATTAAAACCAATCTAACTGATGAAGAATACATTAAAATAAATAAATTAAATCTAGAAGGCATCAGAACTGATATTACTTGGGAAAGATATTATCCCTATAAAGACACTTTAAGAAGTATCTTTGGTAGTGTCTCAAGTTATAGTCAGGGCCTTCCAAGTGAACTAAAAGATTATTATCTAAAAGAAGGATATGCTCTAAATGACCGAGTAGGTATTAATAATCTAGAATACATCTATGATGATTATTTAAAAGGAACTAAAGCTAAATATCTCCTTAAAAATAATCATTTAACATTAGTAAAAGAAGGAAAGAAGGGTAAAGACATCGTATTAAGTATTGATATTAATCTTCAAAATAATATTGAAAATATCATGCAAGAAGAAATGCTTAAAGCTAAAAAAGAATTTAATACTAAATATTATGATTCATCTTATCTAATCGTAAGTAACCCTAATACTGGTGAAATAATTTCTCTAATCGGTCAAAAAATTGATAAAAACAATAACTTCTCTGATGTATCTTATAATAACGTCTTATCATCATTTACAATTGGTAGTGCCGTTAAAGGAGCCACTATCTCAGTTGGTTATAATTATAATATTATTAATGAAAATACTAAAGTTAAAGATAGTTGTGTAACTCTAAAAAATCAAAAACCTAAATGTTCCTGGAAAACCCTAGGCTATTTAAATGATATAGAAGCTCTTCGTATGAGTAGTAATTATTTTCAGTATCTAATTGCTATCGGATTAACTGGTAACAAATATAAATCTAATATTAAAATAAATGCTACTAAAGAAGATTTTAATAAGTATCGTGAAGTATTATCTTCATATGGTCTAGGCACTAAAACAGGTATTGACTTAACTAATGAATCAACTGGTATTAAAGGTAATACTATTTCAGATGATTTATTACTTAATATGTCTATTGGGCAATATGACACCTATACACCAATAAATTTATCTCAATATATAAATACTATTGCTACTAATAAAAGAACCGAAATATCCCTTTTAAAATATGTTTTAAATGATGATGGAAGTATCTATTATGAAAAAAACAATAAAGTTTTAAATAAACCCATTATTGAAGAAAAATATTTGCAAAGAATTAGAGAAGGCTTAAAAGCTGTAAATAAATCTGGTACTGGTTATTCATATACAACCCATAAATTTGTCAGTGCTGGTAAAACTGGAACCGCTGAAAGTTATCTAGATACCAATAACGATGGTTATGTTGATTTAAGAACAATAAATACTTCTTATGTCATGTATGCTCCCTATGATAATCCTAAATTTTCTATCGTTATAGTAAGTCCAAATATTAAATATCAAAACAAAATAAGTAACTATAAATACCCTATCAATGCTAAAGTAATGAGAAGAGTAAGTGATTTAGTTTATAATAATTACTTTAAATAAACGTATTTTTGCTCAAAATACGTTTTTAGTTGATATAATTTATTTTTTTATGTTATAATACTAATGTTCAAAAAAGGAGGAATTGAAATGGCTAAGAAAAATGAAAATCGTGAAAGAATTGAATTAAAATGTACTGTATGTGGTCATTATGCTAGACCATCTGAAAAAAATAAAGCTAACACTCCAGACAAGTTAGAAATCAAAAAATTCTGTGACAATTGTCGTAAAGTCCAAGTATTTAAAGAAAGTAAATAATTAAGGAGAATATAAATGAACGTAAATATTAATGATATTAAAAATGGTATGACTTTAATTTTAGATGGTAAATTAGTTATGGTAATTGAATTCCAACATGTTAAACCAGGAAAAGGTCCTGCTTTTGTTAGAATTAAATATCGTGATTTAAGAACTGGATCTACTATTGAAGATACATTTAATACAAACTTAAAATTAGAAAAAGCTCATGTAGATAAACTACATATGCAATATTTATACAAACAAGGAAATGACTATGTCTTTATGAATACTAACGACTATTCACAAATGGAAGTTTCTGAATCTATTATTGGTGATAATGCTAAATTCTTAAAAGAAGGTTTAGAAATTGAAATTCCTATGTATGAAGGAGATATTTTAGGTATTAATTTACCAGAAAAAGTTGAATATCAAGTTATTGAAACAACAGACGCTGTTAAAGGTAATACAACTAACAATGCTTTAAAAGATGCTACAATCGAAACTGGATACGTTATTAAAGTTCCAATGTTTATTTCTCAAGGAGAAACAATTGTAGTAACTACTAAAGATGGCAAATATGCTTCAAGAGCTTAATTAAATCTATCGTAAGATAGATTTTTTTCTTGTAAAAAAAACTTAAGTAAGTTATAATTTTATATAGAGTAGGGTGACTATATGAAACATACAAATAAAAATAAAATTTTTATGTATTTTGTAGTAACTATATTAATGATGACTGGATTCTGTTTAATCTTAACAAAATATAGTAAATATCTAAATAGAAAAGATGCTAATGTTAAAGTAGATAATTCCTATTATAAGTTAGCTATTAATAACAATAATAATTCTAATATTATAAAAGTATCTAAAAAAACTCAAAATCTAACAAATATAACTCTAACATCTTTAAACGAAGAAACAAAAAATTATGAATTATCTTACACTTTGTGTTCAACTGAAACATGCACTAAAGAAATAAAAGATAATAATGTTAAAGTAAAGTATTCTTCTAAAACAACCGATGAACCTAAGGGAACAATTAATCAAAATGAAGAAAAATATATAAGATTATTTATTAATAATCAAAGCAATAAAGATTATTATTTAAAGATAAGTCTTAAATCATCTAAAAATAATGATACTTTAATTGCTAATAAATATGATGAAGGAGATAATTTATTAGCAGCTTATATCGATGGAGTAGTATCTACAACTTATCCTACATCAAGTTCATATAATGCAGAAGTAATATGTAGAACAGTTGGTGTTAATGATGATAATAGTACTGCTTGGGGAAATGCTACTTGGAAATATACATGGGGTGGAAGTAAATGGGTTGCCGACATTTATGATATAACATCAGGAAACACTAAATGTACAACATATTTTACTACTAAATATTCTTATGCTAATGCTCCAAGTGGAACACTATTATATAAAATTAGAACATCTTATACAGCAGATGGTGCATCGACCAAAACAAATCCTGGAAAAGCTAATGCTACAGCAAATGAAGGAGTAAGAACATCTCCAGATGATTATGGAACAAGTTATTATTATCGTGGAAATATTAATAATAATTATGTTGAGTTTGCTAATATGTGTTGGAGAATTCTAAGAGTAACTGGTAATGGTGACATTAAATTGGTTTTATATAATGGAAATGCAGAATCAGTAGATAATCCTTGTAGTAATGTAAAAAGTGCATATGCCCCTTTTTCTTACTATAAGATGGGATCAAGTACAAACTATCATTACAAAGCCTTTAATAGTTTAGATACTGGATACGGATATACGGGTTTCATGTACGGGTCGGGAACAGAAATAACTGATAACTCCACGGATAGCATTGCACTTTCAAGTTTAAAAGGATTTTATGATCAATTTTTAAGAGAATATGACACCATGATTGCGGATACTATATATTGCGGGGATAAATCTGGAACTACTTTGTCAAATGTACTTAGCCGTATTGATAGTTCACCAACTCTTACATGTCCTGCTGATGCAAAAGGAGGAAAAGCTGGAAGTTATACAGCAACAGATATAGTAAAAGGTAATGGCAAATTAAGAGGTAACGACGGCTATGGTTCCAAACCATATAAAATAGGCTTATTAAGCGCTGATGAAGTTGCTTTTGCAGGGCTTACTACATCTTCTGCAAATACAAGCACCTTTCTAGGCTATCCTACTGAAGGAGACACTTATTGGACCATGTCTTCTGCTGGAAATGGTACACCATACGAAGTTTTCTTTGTTAAAGATGGAACAAGCATAAATTACAATATTCTTACAGAAAGACATTACATCAGACCAGTAATCGCACTGTTATCATCAACTAAAGTAACAGGTAGTGGAACTAAAACTGATCCATTCGTAGTAAGATAAAGAATTCATTAATTTGAATTCTTTTTTAGTTAATTTATCTAAAAATAAATTCACAAAAGCATTATCTTATGTTATAATTTATTTATAGTAGGAAAGTAGGTAACAATGAAGAATAAACGTGGCCAAGCATTAGTTGAATTTGTTATTATCTTACCAGTCATTATTTTTATAATAATGGGTTTAGTAGATACAATTGTTGTTTTTACTCATAAAAATAATGCTGAAAGTAAAATGGCCGATGTTATCGAACTTTACAAAAATAATGAATCTGATGAAAACATCACCAAGTTCATTCAAAAAGATTTAAAAAGCGCATCATTCAAAAGTAATAAAGATGTTAAATATTCATATTTAGAAATAACTGATAATTATGAATTTATTACCCCAGGATTAAGTACTATATTAGGTAATCCCTATAAAATAATAACTGAAAGAGTGATATTAAATGAAAAATAAACGTGGTCAAGCTGGTGCAATATTTATTATAATTATTCCTATTGTATTCATCGTTTTAGCATTTGTTTATGATAATGTTATGATTATTATTGCTAATAACAAATACAATTTAGCATCTAAAGAAATTGCTAAAGAAGTCTTAACTAATAGTTATAATGATAAAGCTACCGAAGTTAAAAATCTTTATGAAAAAAACAACTATGAAGTAGATATGCTAAATGTATCTTATGATGGAACTACCTTAAAAATTTATAATAGTCATTCATATCCAAGTTTCTTTGGAAATATCTTAGGTGTTAAAAGTTATCGTACCGAAATAAATTTAGAAGCTCATAAAGAAGATGACAAAATAATCATTGAAGAAAAAGAAATAGAGGCATAATATGGCAAAGGGGAAAAGCATATGTGTGTACGGTGCTAAAGGTGGAATTGGTAAAACAACCTTTATTCTAAATTTAGCTGGAACATTATCTAACTTAAATAAACGTGTCTTAATTATTGATTTAGACTTATCAAATGGAGCAATTGCTTGCTCTTTAAATGCAAACCTTACTAAAACAATCTACAACTTCTGTGATGACTATAATAATAACAGATTTGACGATATTGAAAACTACTTTATAAAATATAATGAAAACATTTCATTTATTGCTGCACCAAAAGATCCAAGACAAGCTAATAAAATTGACACTAAATATATTGATATCTTAATTGATAGATGTAATTATTTATTTGATGTTATCTTAGTTGATACTACTCAATCATTAGATCAAATCAATGTTTTTGCTTTTGATAAATGTGATTATGTTTATTTTATGACATCAAACGATCCAATCTCACTAAAAAATTTAAAAAACATTTTAAATATTTTTGATGATAATGATATTAAAAAATATAAATTAATATTAAATAATAGTGTTAACCCTGATAAAGATTATTTTTCATTATATGATATTAAAAATATTCTAGGTATCGATATTGAATACATCATTAGTAAAGATTTTCATATTAAAAATATGGATAGTCTAACCTTAGATGGTGACATTATTAGTATTAAAAATAGTAACTTTAAAGATTATAAAGTCTTTAAAACTATTGCTAGTGATATAGTAGGAGGTAACTATGAGTAAATCATTAACTGAAATATTTAATTTTCAAAATAAAAATATTAAAGAAACACCTCTTACTGATTATGATATCTTTCCTGATAAAAAATTATTGGACGAATTAAGAAAAAAAATTATCGAACACTTAATAGATAAAGAAGTTCCTGAAGGCAAAGATATGGAAGACTTTATCAATGAAAATATTGATGAATGCCTAGAAGGCTATGACTTAAGTAATATCGAAAGAAGTCATATCTATAATTTAATTGATGATGAAATAAATGGACTAGGACCAATTAGTGAACTTTTAACTGATAATAATATTTCAGAAATTATGGTAAATGGGCCTAAAGATGTTTATGTAGAAATTGATGGTAAATTAGTTAAAGATAATAGTGTTTCATTTATTAATGATGATCATATTATTAGAACTATTCAAAGATTAATTGGACCTCTTGGAAGAACTATTGATTCTTCAAATCCAATGGTTGATTCAAGACTTGCTGATGGGTCTCGTATTAATGCAGTTATCCCACCATTAAGTGTTAATGGACCAGTCATAACTATTCGTAAATTTAAACGTAATATGACAAGTATTGATGATCTACTTAGAGTAGGAACCTTAACCGCTGAGATGGCAACATTCTTAGAAGCATCTGTTCAAGGCAAATTAAATATTATTGTCTGTGGTGGTACTGGTTCTGGTAAAACAACACTTTTAAACATTTTAAGCAGTTTTATTGGCAATAATGAACGTATCATTACTATTGAAGATGCTGCTGAATTAAAATTAGAACAAGAACATGTTATCAGTTTAGAGACAAGAACTGAAAATTATAATAACAACTCAGCTATAACCATTAGAGACTTAGTAATAAATGCTCTTCGTATGAGACCAGATCGCATCATTGTTGGTGAATGTCGTGGTAAAGAAGCATTTGATATGTTACAAGCTATGAATACAGGACATGATGGTTCACTTACAACCTTACATGCCAATGGAGTAGTAGATGCCTTAAACAGATTAGAGACTATGGTTTTAATGAGTGGAATGGATATTCCTATTAATGCAATCAGAGAATACATTGAAAATGCCATTGACTTAGTAATAAATATTGAAAGAATGCATGATGGTAAAAGAAAAATCACTAATATTAGTGAAGTAGTAGGTTTTGATAATGATATGATTAAATTAAATCCTATCTTTGAATTTGTCCAAAAAGGCTTAACCGATAAAGGTGAAGAAAATGGAGAATATATCAAAACTAAAAAAGAACCATATGTTTATAAAGTCCTAACTTCAAGAGGAATAACTAAAATAAATAATATGTTTAAAAAATAAAAATAAAAGAAAGGAATTTAGCTATGAGAAAAGAAATATTGATCTATCAAATAATTGCAGCTATAATCTTATTTATTATCTTATATCGAATAGTTAAAATAAATAAAACTATTAAATATAATGATAGATTATCTAAATTCACTGTTAAAACAAACGAACCTGAAACCAAATCACTTGCTGATAATATCGTGGATTCATATTGCTCATTTAGATTAAAACTAGCTAAATCCTTATCTAAAAGATCAGCTTATAAAAAGTTAGCTAAAAAATATGAAAGATATGTCCATAAACCCACAGTATCATATTTAGATGCAATGATTATTATTTCCAATAAATTTTGTATCTCAATTATATGTGGATTATCCTATTTTATTATTAATTTTATTAGAGGAACCTTTAATCCTTTCTTAATGTTATTATCATTTATTTTAGGCTTTTTTGTTTATAATATTTATTTAAGTATCGCTGAAGCTAAAAGAAATAAAGAAATTGAAGATGATTTATTAAAAGCTATTGTAATTATGAATAATGCTTTTAAATCAGGCTATAACATTACTCAAGCAATTGATCTTGTAACTCAAGACTTAACTGGACCTATCAGTGAAGAATTTGAAAGAATAGGTAATGATCTAAAATATGGATTAGAAGTTAAAGATGTTTTTGATAGATTTTATGACCGAGTTCAAATTGAAGATGCCAAATACATAACTAGTAGTTTAAATCTTTTAAATCTAACCGGTGGTAACTTAGTAGGTATTTTTACCAACATCGAAAAATCATTTACTAATAATAAAAGATTACGTGATGAATTAAACGCTATGACAAGTAGTTCTAAATTTGTTTACTATATCTTACTTATTATGCCAATAGTTTTAATAACTATCTTAAATACTTTAAATCCTACATATTTTAAACCATTGCTATCTCATCCAATTGGGTATCTAATTATCATTCTAGCTATTACTTTATATATAAGTTATATCATTATAATAAAGAAGATATTGAGGGTTGATTAATGAAAAATTTAGTAAATAAAATATATACCAAAGATACTATAGCTAGAATCAAAAAGAAAAATAAACAATTTGGAGTTGAACATAACTACGATGTAGATTTAATCCTAGGAAATCACCTAATTATCAGTTTATTTATTTTTATCATTGCTTTAATGGATACAACCTTACTTAAAAGCATCCTTATCGTTGTTGCTTACTTCTTCTTAGCAGAATATCTCTTCTTTGATTATCGCTTAGCTAAAAGAAGAAAAAAATTAGAAAAACAATCAACATTTTTCTTTCAAATCTTAAGTTTAACTCTAGAGTCAGGTAATAATTTAAAAAACTCAATAGAGTTAACATGTAAGAATATGGATAATGAATTAAGTAGAGAATTTAAAAAAGCCATAGATGATATGACCTTAGGTAAAAGCTTAAATGAAAGTTTAGATGATTTAAAAACTAGAATTCCTAGTGATACTATTAATAACATAATCTTAAATTTAATGGAATCAAATATCTATGGAAATAACATGATTGAATCATTAAATAGAGAATTAAATTATATAAGTGATAAAATAATTTTAGAAGCCAAAGGTAAAATAAATAAAATGCCAATCAAAATAAGTGTTGTAAGTGTTTTAATATTTATTCCCTTATTAATGCTTATTATAATTGGACCACTTATTATTAAAGTAATTGAATCGTTAAATACAGTAAACTTTTAAAACACATATTTAAATATGTGTTTTTTTATGATAAAATATCTTATAGTAGGTGAAAGTGTGAAAAAAACATTACAAAAAATGGATAAACCTTTATTTTTTCTTATGGTTGCCTTTACTATCCTTGGATTAGTAATGATTTTTAGTGCCTCATCAATAACTGCCGTATTATATAATAAAGTAGAGGAGTCTTACTTTTTTAAAAGACAATTATTATTTGTACTGGTATCTTGGATTGCAGGATTCAGTTTCTTTCTAAGATTTCCTACTAAAAAATATAAAGTTTTAGCACCTCTTTCTATGGTAGGAATAGTTCTAATTATCTTTTTGCTTATTCCTTATGGAGCTATTACCAATAGTGCTAAATCATGGTTTAATCTAGGCTTTTTTAGTTTCCAACCATCTGAATTCTTAAAACCAATTATGATTGTTTATTTAGCCGTTTATCTAGAAAAAATTATATCTCGTGATGAACTAAATATTACTAAACTAATAACACCATTAATCCTAGTTTTATTAGGTTGTGGACTTATTGCCATGCAACCAGACTTTGGGACCGCCTTAATTGTTGCTTGTATTGCTGGAATGATATTCTTAGCAATTCCTAACACTAATGCTAGTATAAAAAAGATTAAGATAGCTGGTGTCATCACTGGCCTTGTTTGTTTAATCATTATCCTAACTGGTGACTTTCTTAATAAAGAACAGATGAGTAGATTTGTCTTCAAAAATCCATGTACAAGATATACTGAAAAAACCGGATACCAAGTATGTAATGGATTTATCGCCATTAACAATGGTGGTTTATTTGGAGTAGGCTTAGGTAATTCAACTCAAAAATATTTATATTTACCAGAAGCCCATACCGATTTTATTTTCCCAATTATAATCGAAGAACTAGGTGCCGTAGTAGGAGTTATAATCATCATTTGTTATGGAATCTTATTAAGTAGACTCATCAAAATAGCTAAAAAATCAAGTACCATTAGAGGTAAATACATAGCATATGGAACATTTTGTTATATCTTAGTTCATTTACTTATCAATTTCATGGGAGTCTTAGCGTTAATCCCTTTAACCGGAGTACCTGTCCCATTCTTATCATATGGTGGATCATTCTATATAAGTTTAATTTGTTTATTATTTGTTTGTGAAAGAGTCGCAATTGAAACCAATAATAATAAAACTAAAGAATTAATAAGGAGTATCTAATGAATATATTAAAAAATAATAAAGGTTTAACTGTAACCGAAATAATTATAAGTATTTCTTTAGTATCTATTGTTTTAATATTTTTATTTAATGCTCTTATAACTATCAAAAATACTAATGAAAAAGTTTCTAAAGCATCAACTGAATTAATTAATCAAGCTTTAGTTACTAGAAGTATTCAAAATGATTTTAAAACATATGAATTACAAAATGTTTATGCTTGTGATGAAGAAGATGAAGTTAAGGCCACTGGAACTAATCGTATATTTCCTAATCCTCCAACAGATATAGACAATTTATACTGCTTAAAATTTAAGTATAATAGCGAATTAACAAGTGAAAATGTAGGTTATCTTTTATATTATACATATAAATTTAGTGATACTGAAACAATCAATGTCGTTGGTTATAAAAGAGGATATTATCAAATCATGAGAGAAACAAATATAACTCCTAAATCATCTGAAAAAGTAGGAAAAATATCAAATAATCATTGTTCAGAAGGTGTTCAAAATGGTGCTCAAGTTGATTCATTCTGTACTTTGACTATAAAATTACCAATCTATGATGAGGATGGCAATAATTATAGTATAAATCTAAGTCATGTTTATCTAACTACTGGAAGATATAACATGAATGATAATCCCGAAACAATAGCAGCATATTCTCAAATGTTTTTCCCGGAACCAGATTCTGAAAATCATTTTGGCTTTAAAATTATGCCAGAACTAAAATAATTAACATAAATAAAACTAAATGAATTATTCTAGATTTATAATATAAAGAATAATCTAAATCAGCATCTTTTAAGATGCTTTTTATCTGCATTAATATTGATAATCCACCAAAACTCATCATAATAACCGTAAATATAATTTTATAATAAGAATCAACTTCAAATAAATTAATCATACTTATACCTGAAGTAATCTCAAATATTCCCGTAATTAAAGGATGACTAAAAGGAAGAATAAAAGATAATCCCATAAATAAACAAACACTACCTAAAATAAGTAATAAAGTATTAATTGCATTACTTATTGAATTAACTAAATTAAAATTTTTCTTCATATAATTATTAGTACTTATATTAGCTTTATAATTCCTATTTAAAAGCCCAACAATAATATTACATATAAGATTAACAATAAGTATAAATAATTGTTTATTAAGCTTTAAATAGGGTGTAATAGCTATAATAAGTAAAGGATTATAAAGCAAACTCATAGATAATATCTTAATAGCCTCATCCTTATTAATAACTTTACTATTAATTAAATCATTAATATATTTAGCATTACTAGGACACCCACTAAACATACTCATAATAAAAACATATGATCCATAAGAACTAACCTTAAAAAGTCTCCTAAATAAATTACCAAATATTTTATTAATATAATAAATAAGATCAGAACTTAAAATAAAATCACTAATAATTAAAATAGGAAATATTGAAGGAAATAAAGAATTATTCCAAATATTAATTCCTCTAATAATACCTTCAAAAGCCATATCTCTATTTACGTAAAATAAAATTAATATTATTAAAATAAAAACTATTCTTATAAGTTTCTTCATAAATTCACCGTAAACGTGCTATAATTTAAATATGAAAACAAAATTAAAAAATATCACAAATTATATAAAAAATTATCTTAAAGAAAATTATTTATCTTTAATCTTTTTAATTCTATTCGCTTGTTTTTGTTTCTATGATACAGGATATAGTATCTATAAGCCAGGAGGAACTATTAATTCCAGTGAAAGAGTATCTGGTGATAATATTTATGAATCTAAAGGTACCTTTAATATGGCATATGTTGGCTATATGAAAGCTAAACTACCATATTATCTACTAGCAAAACTAATACCTAGCTGGGAACTTGTTAAAAATGATAAATTAACCATAAGTGATAATGAAACGTTAAACGATATGATAATCAGAGATCATCTTGAATATAAAAGTGCTATCTCTAATGCCACTAAAGTAGCTTTTGATTATGCTAAAATTGATTATCAAATAACTAAAACAACTAGCTATGTTTATTATAAAAATCCTTCAAGTAAATCGAATATTAAAGTAGGGGATAAACTTATTTCTTATGATAATCTTAAAATTACTACTTTAAGTGAATTAAAAAAATACATTAATACTAAAAGTGCTGGTGATACCATTCATATTAAATATCTAGAAGATGAACAAGAAAAAGAAGAAAATACGGAAATATATGAAGAACAAAATTCTAAATTTATAGGTTTAGCTTTTATTAATATTAATGATTATTCATCAAAATATAATATTAAAATTAAATCAAAAGAAAGTGAATCAGGCCCAAGTGGAGGCTTAATAACCGCCCTAGCAATCTATAACGCTATAACCAAAGAAGATATTACTAAAGGTAAAAAGATAGTTGGTACTGGTACAATATCTCAAGATGGCAAAGTAGGAGAAATCGGCTCTGTATCATACAAAATAGCATCAGCAGCCAAAGATAAAGCTGATATCTTTCTATGTCCAAAAGAAAATTATAAAGAAGCCAAAAAATATGCTAAAAGCCATAATTTAAAAATTAAAATTAAAGTAGTTTCTACCTTTGAAGATGCAATTAACTATCTTAAAACTATTTAAAAAATAAATAGTTTTTTATATTAAATTTACCGATTTTAAAAAACGTATGCTATAATAAAATGCAGGTGAATTAAAGTGAAGAGAAGCGAAGTAAATTATGATGATTTAAGTCCAATGATGAAACAATATATGGACATTAAAAAAGAACATGAAGATGAACTATTATTTTATCGTATTGGTGATTTTTATGAATTGTTTTTTGAAGATGGAATAACAGCTTCTCATGAATTAGAACTAACACTAACTGGTAAAAATGCTGGTTTAAAAGAAAGAGTTCCAATGTGTGGAGTTCCTCATCATGCCGTTAAATCATATCTAGAAAAAGCTATTTCTAAAGGTTTTAAAGTTGCAATCTGTGAACAAGTCGAAGACCCTAAAAAAGCTAAGGGAATGGTTAAAAGAGAAGTAATAAATGTTGTATCTAAAGGAACCCTTGTAGATTTAGATTATCTTAATTCATATGAAAATAACTATTTAGGAAGTATTCTAGATTTATCATATGCTTATCTACTAACATATGCAGATATTTCTACAGGCGATATTTATAGTGAATTCATTTCCTATGATGATACAAGTTTATTAAATCGTATCCTAAAACTAAACCTAAAAGAAATAATTATCAAATCAGACTTTAACATTAAATTAATCAATATCTTTAAAAATACTTATGGTATAAACATAACTTATAATGATAACTTCTATGAAGAAGAACTAAAATTTATAAAAGACTTAAAAGATGAACGTATTATTCAAGGTGTTAAACATCTTATGTATTATCTTATTGTTAAAGAATTAAAAGATATTTCTCATTTTAGTAAAGTATCTGTTATAGATAATAACAATTATTTAAATTTAGATATTCATAGTGTTCGTAATTTAGAATTATTTGAAACTTTAAGACTTAAAGAAAGACAATATAGTTTAATCTGGCTATTAGATAAATGTAAAACTTCAATGGGCTCAAGAACCCTTAAAAATTGGTTATCATCGCCATTAAAAGATGAACAAAGAATTAATCAAAGATTAGATATTATTGAAAAATTAAATAATGAATTTATCTTAAGAAGTGATTTACTTAAAAGTTTATATGAAGTTTATGATTTAGAAAGATTATGTGGTAAAGTAACATGTGGTAACTTTAATGCTAGAGACGCTCTACAAATTAAAAAATCATTAAGCGTTTTACCAGAACTATCATCAATTATTTCTAAATTAGGTATTAATATTAAAATAAATACTCATGAAGAACTTTATAATTTACTTGAAAAAAGTATTTATGAAGAACCACCAATTACCTTAAAAGAAGGATATCTAATTAAAGAAGGATATAACTCTGAATTAGATGAATTAAAAAAAATTAGATCAGGTGGTAAAGATTTTATTGCTGGTTTAGAACAAGAAGAAAGAGAAAGAACTGGCATTCAAAACTTAAAAGTAGGGTATAATAAAGTCTTTGGTTATTATATTGAAATTAGTAAAGGTCAAGCTACTAAAGTAAAAGAAGAATTTGGTTGGGAAAGAAAACAAACCCTTGCTAATGGAGAAAGATTTATAAGTCCAATCTTAAAAGAAAAAGAAGCTTTAGTCTTAAATGCTGAAGAAAGAATTATTGAGTTAGAATATAACTTATTCAATGAAATTAAACAAACAATTAAAGATAATGTTTTATTATTAAAAGAAACATCTTCAAATATTGGTATTATTGATGCTTTAGCGTCTTTAAGTGTTGTAAGTGAAAAAGAAAAATTAGTAAGACCAACCTTTAATCATAATCACCTAATTGATATTAAAGATGGTTTCCATCCAGTTATTAATATTGTTAATAATGGTTCATATGTTAAAAATGATTGCTATATGGATGATAAAACTAATACCCTTTTAATTACTGGTCCAAATATGAGTGGTAAATCAACTTATATGCGACAATTAGCTATTATTATTATAATGGCTCAAATGGGTTCATTTGTTCCTGCCTCATCTGCTAATCTTCCGATATTTGATGCCATCTACACTAGAATTGGAGCATCAGATGATTTAGTTAGTGGTGAATCAACCTTTATGGTCGAAATGTTAGAAGCCAAAAATGCTATTTGTTCATCAACTGAAAACTCACTTATCTTATTTGATGAGTTAGGAAGAGGTACAGCAACATACGATGGTATGAGTTTAGCTGAAGCAATTTTAGAATATGTAACTACTAAAATAAAATGTAAAACCTTATTTAGTACCCATTATCATGAATTAACTAGTCTAGAAAATAAATACTCAACTATTAAAAATATTCATGTTAGTGCCACTGAAGATAATGGAAAATTAATCTTCTTGCATAAAATAAAAGATGGAGCAGTAGACAAAAGTTATGGTGTTCATGTAGCTGCTTTAGCCAATATGCCAGAAGAAATTATAAAAAATGCAGAAAATATTCTAAAAGTCTATGAATCTGATGCAAAAAATGTTACAATATCAAACCAGTTGTCATTTGATTTTACTGAAGAAAAGAAAGATGAATTAAGAGAAAAATTAAAAGAAGTAGATCCATTAAATACAACCCCAATGGACGCTTTAAAAATACTTTTTGAATTAAAACAAATTGATAAATAAAAAGGAGTGATAATATGTTTAGTATTTTTCGTAAAGAAGACGATATTCAAAGTAAATGTTATAAATTAAATAGTTTATTAGAATTATTTAAATCTTCAAATAATCCCAGTTACAGTACGCAAAAAAACTTAACAGAAAACACTCTTTTATTATTAGAACAAACACCTTCTTCTAACTGGAATAAAATAGAAGCATACTTAAATGTAGAAGTTTTAACTTCTTCTTTAAAAGATTTAAACAATAAAGAAGATATTACTAAAAAGAGATACATTATCTATCAAATGATTAAATCATTCTCATTACCATACTTATTAGATATCTTCAAAGAAACCTATCCTTTAGAAGGTATGACATATCGCCAATATGTTCATTATATCCTCGATTATAAACCCGAGTTTCTTCCTACATTCTTAATTGAAGTAGTAAGAATGGAACCAGAGATGATTGTTAAAGTTTTAAATACTCAATTACGAGCTCCAGAAGAAACTAGATTATCTATCTATGCCAGTTTATTAAATGATTATATGAACTACATGACAGAAGCAGAAAGTATGTTAGTAAATTATATTATCAGAACTATCGAAACAGATGAAACCTTAAAAAAATTAATCGATAGCTTATCAAAAAATAATGTAAATAAAAAATTACTAAATACTTTATATGACGTTATTACAAAACGCAGATTTGGTCAAAGTGCCTATGCTTTAATTACTAAATATGATGAAATGACTTTAATGAACAATATTAAAGACTTTTACTTTTTTGATCTAATGGATATCATCATTGATTATTCTCATCATTATCCTGAAATCTTAATGAAAATCGCTACAAATCCTAACTTTGCTAAATTCTTAAATAATAATGAAATCAAAACTATTTTTGAAGAAGAATTACTTCGTATGATGCCTAGTTCAACTAATAAACACCTAATTCAAAATAAAAAAGTCGTTAACTATTCATGGAATGAAGAAGAGTGGATTAATTATATTAAAGCTTTAATTAATCATATCTTTATTTTTAAAAATCCTAATATTAAAGATATTGAAAAAATAATAAAAGATTGTTTAAAAAAATATCCAAGTAATCCAAAATTAATTGAACTAATAAGTGTATTTATTAATAAAGTAAATCCTGAATCAGAAATTGATTTTATCTCAATATTAATTAATTTAAATAAAATTGAAGAAGCACTTATTCTTTTAAGTAAAATAAATACACCATCGCTTAAAACTATTGAATTCTTAGATACTCATATTACTAACCATAAAATATTTACTTTAATTCCTAAACTTACTAAAGTAACTAATAAGGCTGACTTAAAATGTCTTGATATGTTATTAGAAGCTAAGGAAAATAATGATATCTATGAAATTATTACTGAAGTAATTGAAAATGGTTATCCTAAAAAAGAATTACTAATTAAAGTAATTAAATCTAATAATCTAGTATTTATTAACCGTCTTTTAAATATTCAATATATACATATTAATTATTTAATTGAATTAATTATAACTTATGGTAATATTGATACCTTAGAAGCAATTATTAATTCTGATAATAAATATATAACTAAAGAAGTAATTAGACATTATATCTATATCAATGAACCAAACAAAGTACTTAAATATTATATTTTAGGTGGATTTAAAGATATTAGTATTTTAGTAAAATATTATCTTGATAATAATAATATCTTTGGACTTAAAGCTTGCCTAGATAACAATTATTTTACTGAAGATGAAAAAGAAATAATAAGAAGAGTCCTTAATAGAATCGGAATGTCAAATAATACTATTGAAGCAGCACTATCAATTGAAGAGTTCTTGCTAAGTAATTTAGACGAGTTATTAAATATTGGCTTGGCAGAAATGGTAATTGAATATAAATTAGATCGTAATAATATCATTCATCAAATGACTCAAAATCCTGAAAAATATCGCTCAGCTGCTAAAATATATCTATCATTTTTAAATGGTAGTAATGAGAATCCAAGTGCATTAGATAGTCTGTACTTCAAAACAATTAACCCTAAACAAAATAAAAAATTGGAATTAAATTAAACTCCAATTTTTTTATTTTTATTATTATTAAGATATGATATAATTTAAAAAGGTGAAGCAAGAAATGGCAAATAGAAGTGAATTAAGAGAAAAAATAATGACAATTATTTATCAAATTACTTTATATAAAAATAATAAGATGAATTATAACGTTGATGATGTTATTAAAGAAAATATTGAAATAGATAATGAATTTGTTAAAGATATGGTTTATGGTATTGTTACTGAATTTGATTCATTAACCGAAATCGCTAATACTTATTTAAAAAACTGGACTATTGATCGTTTAGATTTAACTGGTGCATCTATTCTTAGAATGGCAATTTATGAAATTAAATATATGGATACTCCTAAAGTAGTTGTTATTAATGAAGCTATTGAATTAGCTAAAAAATATAGTGATGATAATGTTCGTAAAATGATTAATGCTTGTCTAGACAGGATAATTAACGAATAATGGAAAAAAGATATATAACTGTAGGTACTTTAAATAGATATTTAAAACATCAATTTGATACTGATCCTAACATTCAAAAAGTATTTCTAAAAGGTGAAATATCTAACTTTAAAGGCCATACAAGGGGACACTTATATTTTACATTAAAAGATGAAGAATCAAGAATAAATGCAGTTATGTTCCAAACTTATGCCAATAAATTAACTTTTACTCCTGAAGATGGAATGAAAGTTCTAGTAGAAGGTAGAGTATCAATATATCCAGCTACCGGTGCTTATCAAATATACATTGAAGATATGCAAAATGATGGTTTAGGTAATCTTTATCTTAAGTACGAAGCTTTAAAAAAAGAATTAGCCGCTAAAGGATTATTTGATGAATCCCATAAACAAAAAATACCTAAATATCCTACTAAGATAGGGGTAGTAACTGCCCCAACTGGAGCTGCTATTAAAGATATTTTAAGTACCATTAAAAGAAGATACCCAATTTGTGAAACTTTATTATTTCCTTGCTTAGTTCAAGGTGAACTTGCTAAAGATGATATTGTTAGACAAATAAATAAAGCTAATGAATATGACTTAGATTTACTTATAGTTGGCCGTGGTGGTGGATCAATTGAAGACTTATGGGCTTTCAATGAAGAATGCGTAGCAAATGCCATTTATAACTCTAGAATCCCAATTATCAGTGCTGTTGGTCATGAAATAGATTTCACAATTGCAGATTTTGTTGCCGACTTAAGAGCACCAACCCCTACTGGAGCCGCTGAAATGGCTGTTCCTAATATCACTGATTTAAATATTCTTTTAAAACAATATAGTTTAAGACTAACCAATAATATAACTAGTAAATTAGATTACTATAATGATAAATTAAACCGTTTAAAGAAAAGTTATGTTTTAGAAAACCCTCGAGCAATCTATGAAATTAAAGAAGAAAGATTATCAAATTTAATCACATGCTTCAATAATTACATCACTAAATTACTTGAATTAAAACAAACTAAGTACAAACATTTACAAGAAAGTTATATCTTAAATCATCCCGAAGACTTATTCATAAATGAACAAAATAAATATAACTTATATATCAATAAATTAGAACTACTAAATCCTTTAAATATTTTATCAAAAGGTTATAGTGTCGTTACAAAAGATGATAAAATCATCAAAAATACTAAAGATATCAAAGTAAATGATAAAATAAATATTAAATTATCTGATGGCTCATTTGAAGCTAAAGTAGAAAAGGTAGGATAAAAAATGAAAGAAAAAACATTTGAAGAACTAATGGAAGAATTAGATAAAATCGTTAAAGAATTAGAAAATGGCGATGCTGATTTAGAAACATCTATTGAAAAATATACAACCGCTATGAAATTACTTAAAACTTGTGGTGATAAATTAAATAAAGCTCAAGAATCCGTAAATAAAATCTTAAACGATAATGGACAAATTGAAGATTTCCAAATAGAGGATAACCAATAATTGGCTATCTTTTTTTATTAAATTAAGCCAAAATAATAATGGTGATAAAATGAAAAACAAATTAATTCTTATCCTTACCTTATTATTAATTCCATTTAATGTTTTTGCGTATTCAGATTATATTATCCCAGGTGGTCAAACAATCGGAATCGAAGTAAATAATAATGGAATAATAGTTATTGGTTTCTACAAAGTAAATGGTAAATTTAATCAAAATAAACTTAGAATAGGAGATACCATTTTAAAAGTAAATGATTTAAACGTCACTAATATTGAAGAATTAGTCAAAACTATTGGTAAAGAAGTTCAAAATGATAAAGTAAATCTAACTATTAAAAGATCAAATAAACTTATCAATATTGATTTTAATTTATCTAAAGTAGATGATACTTATAAAACTGGTTTATATGTTAAAGATAATTTAACCGGTATAGGTACTTTAACTTACATAGATCCTCAAACCAAAATTTATGGAGCTCTAGGACACGAAATAACTGAAAGTACATCAGGTAACTTAATTGAAGTAAAAACCGGTAATATTTTTAGAAGTAGTATTACTACTATCGAACCGAGTTATCGTGGTATAGCCGGCACTAAAAATGCTAAATTTTATTCAAATACAAAATATGGAAACATTACTAAAAATACAATTAAAGGTATTTATGGTACCTATACCAAAGATATAAGTAATCAAAATACTATGCAAGTAGGTTCTTATTATGATATAAAGTTAGGTAAAGCAACTATTCGTACCGTTATCAAAGGAGAAGAAGTAAAAGATTACGAAATATATATAGATAAAGTTGCTACTGGTAAAATCAAAAACATTCATTTTGTTATAACCGATGAAGAATTAATTAATAAAACTGGTGGTGTAATTCAAGGTATGAGTGGATCTCCAATAATTCAAGATAACAAAATAATAGGAGCCGTAACCCACGTCATAGTCGATAATCCAGTAACCGGATATGGAATATTAATAACAAATATGTTAGAAGAAGGAGAAAAATAGATTTTTCTCTTTTTTTATGCTAAAATTAAAAATAGCAAAGAGGTGCTAATATGATCGAATTATGTTCAGATGGGAACTTTTTAAAAACTATGAAAATAATCTTAACAATTATAAACGTTTTACGCATAATGGTACCACTTGGAATCTTATTTATGGCTTCATTTGATTTTTATAATGCCGTCAAAGAAGGTTCTCCCGAAGAACTCAAAAAAAGAGCTATTGTTTTTGGTAAAAGAATAATCATTGGTCTTATGGTTTTCTTTGCACCACCTCTAATTAATATAACTATGAATGCTGTATCAAATGGTGACTCTGGTTATGTAGCCTGCATCAATAATGCTACCGATGAAGGAATTCAAAATGCCTTTGTCAGAGAAATAGAAGAGCAAATCAAAGATTATGATGAAAATGATAATGAAAAATCTTACACTGATGCTAAACATACCATTAATAAAGAAATTACAGATAAATCTAAACAAGATGAATTAAATGATAAAATAGATCAAATTCATAAAAAACGTGCACTTAAGAAAAACATTGATAAATTAAAAGATAATTATTCAGATGAATTATATGAACAATATTTAAATGAAGTAAATGAATTAGATGATTCTGAAGAAAAAGAAGAACTGTTAAAAAAATTAGAAGAAGTCTACGAAGAGAGTAAAAAAGACAAACCACTTGAACTAACTCCAGGAGCTATTGGAGCAAGATTTAATTCACCAACTGTTAATGATTATTTAGACTACTATGTTTATATCCCAAATAATGGTGGAACCGCTAATATGCCACTTGTCATTTATTTACATGGTGATGGTAGTGTTGGATCTTTCGGTAGTCTAAAAACTGGCGAAGCATATCCTTGCTTAGAAAGAGCATATAATGGAGAACAACCATTCATTATGTTACAACCAAATACCCGAATAAGAAGTTGGACTAATAGTACTATTGTAACAACATTAAAAGAATTAATTGATTATGTCATTGAAGAATACAAAATTAATCCTGACAAAGTCATTTTAAGTGGTGGAAGCCGTGGTGGTATGGGAGCTTGGTATTTTGCCAATAAGTATCCTCAAATATTTTCCGCATTCGTTCCTATTAGTGGTACCGGTAACATTACTGCAAGTAACTTTAAAAATTTACCAACATGGGCATTTTCAAGCAAATCATCTTCAGACTCATGGAATTATTCAAATATGCAAAGTAACGTTAATGCTATCAATAATGCTGGTGGCAACGCTAAATTCTCTGGATTAAGTGGTTACACCCACAACACCATTTTATCTGGAGCCCTAACTAAAGAAACCTTTGAGTGGATGATAGCTCAATAAAAAGAGAGTAGTTATGACAAATAAAATAATCGAACGTAAAACCAAAAGAATTAAAGAAGAAAAAGAAGATAAAATAAATATCTTCTTATATCACACAATTTTAGGAAGAATAATCTTAAAAATATTAATAGCCAAACCAATAAGTAAAATCTATGGTTATTATTTAGATAGTAAATTATCTATTCCCAAAATTAAAAAATTTATCAAAAAAAATAACATTAACATGGATGATTACCTAAAAGAAGATTATCAATCATTTAATGAATTCTTTAAAAGAAAAATTAATTTAACTAAAAGACCGATTCCAAAAAATAACAAAATTCTAATTAGTCCTTGTGACTCTAAATTATCAGTATATAAAATAAAAGATAATACTTTTAAAATTAAAAATACATATTATCATATTGAAGATCTAACTCATACAAAAGATTATCTAAATTATGATTATGCTTTAATCTTTAGATTATGTGTTGATGACTATCATAGATATTGTTATGTTGATAATGGAACCAAAGAAGAAAATCATCATATTAAAGGTGTTCTTCATACTGTAAGACCTATCGCTCAAGAAAAATATCCTATCTTTAGTCAAAATGAAAGGGAGTGGACTATTCTTCATACTGAGAATTTTAATGATATTATTGAAATCGAAGTCGGAGCGTTAATGGTTGGTAAAATAGTTAATCATCATAATGAAAAAACCTTTAAAAAAGGAGAAGAAAAAGGATATTTTAAATTTGGTGCTTCAACAATTGTCTTATTAGTAAAAGATATTAAAATTGATGAAGATTTAATTAAAAACACTAATAACAATTTAGAAACCATAGTTAAAATGGGAGAAAGAATCGGAATAAAAAGTAAGTAATACATTTCTTGCTTAAAATTTAATTATATGTTAATATATCCTCCAGTAATGGGGGTTTTATTATGGAATATGAAAATAAAGAAATCTGTAAAAAATGTGGGGGCTTTTGTTGCAAGAAAAGTGGTTGTGACTATTTTGTTAGTGACTTTGGCTTTATTACTAAAGGAAAAATCATTGAAGCTCTAGAAACTGGTAATGTTTCTATCGTTTCTGCTTTTATGCCAGCTAAATTGCCAAATGGAGAAGAAGGCATAATGCCATTTTTATATTTACGAGCAAGAAATAAAGACAGAGACATCGTTGATTTATTTTCAATGAAAAAAGAATGCTCAATGTTAACCGAAACTGGTTGTATGTATTCTCTTGAAGAAAGACCAGGTGGTGGTAAAAATCTAATTCCTGGCATTAATCATCTTAAAGAATTAGATTGTAAGCCATATCTTAATCCTGTCACAGAAATGTTAAAATGGAAACCATATCAAAATTTATTAATTAAAATTGTCAAAAGATATACAGGAAAAAATGTTAAAGAAATTCTTGAAGCCGATGTCGAAAGAGTATGTTTTGAATTTCTAACTGGTCAAACCGATGGAATATCACCTTTAGAACTAATTGATATGCGAGATACTTTAAAAGATATTATGCCGTATTTCCCAGAAAGTTTTAAAAAAGCACAAAACAAAGCCAATGCCATAAAAAAATTAACTATCAAAAAAACTACAGACTAATCTGTAGTTTTAATATATAATAATGTTATGAGAAATAAAGAAGAAATATTGTATAAATTATCATTATCAAAATTTAGAAGTAGCTTTCATTTAAAGAAAACTGACATGGAATATATTAATAAAAAAGGCATGCCTATAATTAAAGAACATGCCCATGACTTTATTAATAAAAGATTAAAAGATCCATCAAAAGTAAATGATGGCAAGCAAACACCTATGAAAGGACATCCTGTCTTTATTGCACAGCATGCTACTGCGACGTGTTGTAGGGGATGTTTAGAAAAATGGCATCATATTCCTAAAGATAAAATATTAACTGAAGAAGAAGTTAGTTACATAGTTAATATTATCCTGTCTTGGATTACCAAAGAATATAATTCAAATTAAAAAAACAAACCATCAATGATTTGTTTTTTTGTCATAATAAATGGGGCGGAATATGGGAATCAAACCCATGCATACCGGAGCCACAATCCGGCGTGTTAATCACTTCACCAATTCCGCCATGACAACACTAATTTTAACAAAAAAAAGTTAAAATAGCAATAGTAATGTTATATTTTTTTTGATATAATCAAAACATGAAGAAGTTTATAGAAGAAAACAAATTTTATTTAAAAAGTATTATTTTAATATTTGGAATAAATGCTCTTATCTATTTTTTAATTAAATTATTTATTAGTGATTACCATCTAATAAGTATTCCTTTAGATAATAAGATCCCATTTATTAAAGAATTTATCTATATTTATATGATATGGTATCCATTTTTAATAATAAGCTACTACAAAGTTTGGAAATACAATAAAGAAAAATATGGGAAATTAGTTTTAGTAACAGTCACATCATTACTAATTCTATACATGTTCTTTATTCTTTATCCAACTAGAGTTGATAGACCAGAAGTTAATAGTTTTCATGACTTAACAACCTTTGTAACTTACGTAACATTCTTAACTGATACACCGGTTAATTGTTTCCCATCTGGTCATTGTTTATTATGTTTTGTTTTAATGTTTAGTACCTTTAGAGATAAGAAATTACCAATTCAATTTAGATTTATTGTTAGTGTTTTAGGAACATTAATTATTTTCTCTACATTATTTGTTAAACAACACGTCATTTTAGATGCCGTTGGTTCCTTGATACTAGCCATATTTACTTATTACATTATTACTAATACTAAATACTTAAAAAAAATTGAACAAAAAATCGATAAAATGATGGAATAATCTCAAAAAACATTGCATTATTTCATATATTTTGTTATAATCAATTTACTTTATTAAAAGCTGCTATAATCCGCTAATTAAATTATGATTATATGTAAATATAGTTGAAAGGAAGAAAAACGTATGAATTTAATTGATAAGATTAATCAAAAACATGTAAGACCAGACGTTCCTGAATTTAGATCAGGTGATATCGTAAGAGTAGACGTATGGATCAAAGAAGGTAAAAAAGAAAGAATTCAAGCTTTCGAAGGAATCGTAACATCAATTAAAGGTGGTTCAGTATCTAAAAGATTCACTGTAAGAAAGAAAAGTGGTAATGTTGCTGTATTAAGAACATTCGCTGTTAACTCACCATTAGTTGACAAAATAACTGTAGTTAAGAAGGGTATGGTTCGTAGAAAGAAACTAAACTTCTTAAAAGACATGAAGAAAGAATACAAAGTAAAAGAAAGAAATTAATTTTCTTTCTTTTTTTGTCAATTAATTTCTGAATTCTTGACTAACTGCCATAGTATTTATTATAATTGTAATAGGATAGTGATACTATGAAAAATAAAAAAATAATATATTATCTAATAAGTTTTTCTTTAACATTAGCATTAATCATTGCAATAGCAGCCGGATCATATGCTTATATTAGAATTACCCGTGAACAAGATAGATTAAATCAAATTACTACTTTAGAATGTGTAAGTTTACAAATAACATCAGTTTCATCAAATGGGATAACTTTATCAGGAGAATATCCTATTAAAAATGAAGAAGGTTTAACCAAAACACCTTACACATTTACAATTAGAAATGTTTGTTCTAAACCCTCAGCTGCTAAAGTAAATTTAGAAGTATTAAAAGAGTCTACCTTAGTAAACGATTCAAGTATTAGAGCCTTAGTAACGCCAGCGGACTCAGGCATGTCAGCAGCTAATTCCAATACATTAGGGGGGTTTCCAGCCGGTATTAAAACACTTGATACTGCACGCTCAAGCTACACAATTTATTCTACAAACCTAGCAAGTGGTGAAAGCAAAACCTTAGATTTAAGAATTTGGTTAGATGAAAACGCTACCAGAGCAGAATTAGGAAAAACATTTAAAGGAACCCTAGTAGTAACTGCATAAAAAGAAAAAGAGGTTATTATGAATATATTAGATATTATAACTAAAAAGAAAAATAAAGAAGAACTAACATATGATGAACTATCATATGCTTTTTTAGGTTATTTAAATAAAGAAATACCTGATTATCAAATGAGTTCCTTACTTATGGCGATAACTATTAATGGTATGACTTTAAAAGAAACTATTAATTTAACTGATATTTTTATTAAAAGTGGAGACACTTATAAATTTAATAAACCAGTATGTGATAAGCATTCAACTGGTGGTATTGGTGATACTGTTACCTTTGTTATTGCTCCAATTTTAGGTGCATTAAATATACCTATTTGTAAAATGAGTGGTAGAGGCTTAGGTATTACTGGTGGAACCATCGATAAATTAGAAAGCATTCCAGGCTATAACATCAATTTAACAAAAGAAGAGTATTATCAAAGTATTGACTCTTGTCATATCGCTGTTGGTGCGCAAACTGCTAATCTAGTCCCATTAGATAAAGTAATATATGCCTTAAGAGATGTTACTGGAACAACCGAAAGTATTCCTTTAATAGTATCTTCAATAATGAGTAAGAAAATAGCTTGTGGCGCTAAATATATTGTAATTGATATCAAATGTGGAGAAGGAGCCTTAATTAAAACCAAAAGAGATGCTGAAATATTAAGTAAATGGTTAATTGACATTGGTGCTCATTTCAACCGCAAAATTAAAACTATTATTACTGATATGGATGAACCATTAAGTACATGTATTGGTAATGCTCTAGAAGTAAAAGAAGCTATTGAAGTATTAAAAGGAAAAGAAAATAATTTAGAAAAAGTTAGTATCGAAGTAGCTTCTGAATTAATCTCAATGTATAAAGATATTTCTTTAAAAGAAGCTGCTATACTAGCTAAACAAACCTTAAAAGACAATTCAGCATATCAAGCTTTCGAAAAATGGATAGCCAATCAAAATGGAGATTTATCAAAACTAAAAGTTAGTAAAAATATCTTAGAATTAAAAAGCAGTAAAAATGGAACTGTTAAACATATCAGTGCTTTAGCATGTGGTAAATTATCCCTAAAACTTGATGCTGGACGCTTAACTAAAGAATCAAAAATTGATTATGGCGTTGGAATTAAATTATTAGTTAAAAAAGGTGATGTAGTTAAAAAAGGTGATGTCCTTGCACTCCTATATGTCAAAGATAAAAAAATAAACTTAACTAAAGAAGATCTTCAAATATTTCAAATAAACTAAACCTTGTGTTTAGTTTTATTTTATAAAAAGTAAAATCTTTATCTAAAAACCTTTACAAACTAAAGTCAATTAATTATAATAAAAGACATATTTTGGAGGTGCGAAATGGATAAGAACTTGCCTGTATTATTACTAAAAAAATTATCCCTTTTACCGACCCAAGAAGTACGTTTAGAATTAAATAATGAATTATCTCAAAATGTGATCGAAGTAGCTAATACTAAATTTGATAAAAAAGTAGTAGTTATCCTTCCTAAAAATTCTTTAGAAGAATCATTAGGTGTCAATGACCTGCCAGAAGTAGGCGTCTTAGCTCAAATTAAATCATGTGTAGTTTTACCTAACTCAAACTATAGAGTAGTTCTAAAAGGCTTAAATCGTGTTAAAATCAAAGATTATACTAACTACGCAGCTAATAAAAGTATCTTAATTGCTAGTACCCATTTAATCTATATCGAAAATGGTGAAACCGTTGAAGAATACGCCTTAAAGAAAAAATTAATCTCATTATTAAATAAATATATAACCTCATCAACTGAAATATCCAATTCAATCCTATCTAAAATAAAAGAAACCGATTCATTAGATATCTTAACCGATATAATTGTTAACTTTATGCATTTTCCAATGGAAAAGAAACTCTTATACATGAATGAATTTGATGAATGTAAAAGAGCTAAAATGCTTATTAAAGATATCAATGTCGAATTAGAAATAATTACCTTAAATAACAAAATAGATAATGAACTAAGAACTTCATTTGAACAAGAACAAAAAGAATATCTAATCAAAGCAAAAATAGAAAAATTAAATGAAGAACTTGGTATTAAATCAAGTAAAGAACAAGAAATCGCTTCTTATATTGAAAGTATTAATTCTCTAAAATTAAATGAGAAATCTAAAAAGAAATTAATGCAGGAACTAAGAAGATATGAATATACTCCTAATAATAATCCTGAATTATCAGTTATTCATAACTATTTAGAAACAGTTTTATCACTCCCTTATAACATATCTTCCAAAGAAGAAACTAAAGCTGATAAAATATCAAAAGTCTTAGATAAAACCCATTATAAAATGGATAATGTTAAAACAAGAATTATTGAGTATGCACTCTTAAAAGCAAAAAATCCATCATTAGACAATCCGGTATTATGTTTGATTGGTTCTCCTGGTGTTGGTAAATCAACTATCGCTAAAAGTATTGCTGAAGCTCTAAAACGAGAATTTTATAAAATAAGTGTCGGTGGTTTAAATGATTCATCTGAACTTACTGGTCATCGTCGTACTTATTTAGGAGCTGCCCCTGGTAAAATCATTGAAGCAATTTTAAAATGTGGTACTAATAATCCAGTTATCTTAATTGATGAAGTAGACAAAATGGTTAAAGACTATAAAGGAGATCCCGCCAGTGTCTTACTAGATATCTTAGATAATAATCAAAATCAAGAATTTATCGATAACTATATCGAAGAACCATTTGATTTATCAAAAGTCTTATTTATTTTAACTGCTAATGATGTAAATGAAATACCTGCAGTTCTAAGAGATCGTTTAGAAATAATTAATATTTCAAACTATACATCTCTCGATAAAAAAGATATTGCTATTAATTATTTGATTCCTAATATCTGTGCTAAATATAATGCTAAAAAACTAACTATTAGTGAAGAAATTGTTAATAAAATAATTAAAGAATATACATTAGAACCAGGTGTCAGAGAACTAGAACGTTTACTAGATAACGTCATAAGACATATGATTATTAATAACATTAAAGAAGACCCTAATATAGTTGAAATCTTAGGCATGCCAATCATATCTTATGAAAATAAAACAAATCTAGTTGGTCAAGCTAATATAATTGGAGTATCCGCATTAGGTGGAGCTTTAATTAAAGTTTCATCAATCATGGTACCTATGACTTATGATACAAATATTACTGGTAATATTGGTGATGAACTAAGAGACTCAATTAAAATAGTTATGAGTTACTTTAAATCAAATGGTTATATGGACTATAAAAAATCAACTAATGGAATTCATATCAACTTTGATACCCATCGTTTTAAATTAGATGGAAGCAGTGGTTCCCTTGGAATTGCTATGAGTTTAGCTAGCTTAATTCATAATAAACCAATTGATTCAAATATTGCTTTTTTAGGTTCACTAGATTTATATGGCCGAATAAATAAAGTAAGTAAACTAAGAGAAAAAGTTATTACTGCCTATAACAACAACATCACTCAATTATTTATTCCTATCGATAATAAAATAGATGAGCCTTCTTTACCAATTGAAATCTTAAAAGAAATAAATATTATGTACATCTCTTCATTCGAAGAAATATATAAAATAATCTTTAAAAAATAATTCAAAAAGAACTTACAATTAAGTTCTTTTTATTATGCATACTCATATACTTTGTTAGAAAGGACTGATTATGTATGAATGAAGCACATGTATTAGATAAGGAGTTTTTATTTAAATCAAGTATTTATGAAATAACAAGTATTTCTATTGAAGATAATCATGATATAAATGGTTCTAAAATAGAAGGTGAATTTATTATTTCTGGAGATTATCGTCTCCATGAAATAAGTATTAATAAAGAAGATTTCTGTTTTAAATTACCATATACCCATGAATTACCAAGCAATATTAATTTAGATACTGTTGAACTTGAAATAACTGATTTTAACTATGAATTTAATAATAATGATGAATTAAAAGTTCATGTTGAATATATTTTAACAGCTGAAGAAGGTATTAAATTATTTGAATCAGAAGCCGAATTAAATAAGTTTTTAGATGATAATGATGCTGAAATAATTGACCTAAAAGAAAGTACTAGAGCTCAAAATGAAGTATTACTACCAGAAACTAAAGAAGAAGTAGAAACACCTTCAAAAATTGATGAAAATATGATTTTAGGAAGTATCAATGAAGAAGAAAAATATGTTAAATATCATATTCATACAGTAACAATGAACGATTCAATCGAATCAATAACTAAAGAATATAATATCTCCCTAAATACCTTAAAAAAATACAATACCTTTGAAAATCTCGAATTAAACATGAAACTCCTAATTCCAGATGAAGAAAGTTAATGAAATATTTAACCCTAATAAAATAACCATAAAAGGAAAGGCAACCATTGTTGATACTGAAAGTGGTAAATATGTAATTAAAGAAAAACAAAAAGATATTAAAAGTCTCTATAACTATCTATCGTCAAGAGATTTTACCAATTATCCCCAAATAATAGATGAATATGATAATAATTATGTCTATGAATACTTAAAAGATAATCCATCTCCCTTAAATCAAAAATGTGTAGACATGGCTAAACTACTTGCTAATCTTCACTATAAAACCTCATACTTCAAACCAATCGTTAAAGATGAAATAAAAGGAGTATATGAAAATATCTTAAGTAATATTAACTATTTTGAAAACTATTATCAAAAACTTATTGATAAAGCATCAAACGAAGAATATCCATCTCCCTCTAATTATTTATTATTAAGAAATGAAACCAAAATAAATTCTCTCATCTCATATCTCAAAAAAGAATTAGAAAAATGGTATAAAATAGTTATTAATAATGAAAAAGAAAGAGTAGTGTATAATCACAATAACTTAAGTATTGATCACTACATAAATAATTATTTTATAAGTTGGGACAACTATCAAATAGACACACCTGTCTTAGACTTAATTAATCTATATAAAAATGACTATAACAAATATGATTATAGTAACTTTTTAGAAAACTACACAAAAAGATTTGAACTTCTAGAAGAAGAAAAACTTCTGTTATTCATTATTATATCTTTACCAGACATTAAATATCTAAAAGAAGATGAATTAACCAATACCATTATTATTGGTAAATTAATTAATTATATAAACAGCAGTGAAAAATTAATAAGGCCATATTATTCTATAGAGCAAAAAGAAGAGTAAAAATATCTCTATTAATAATATAAGTATATTCCATCTTAAAGGAAAAAAGAAAGTAATAATTAATTGATAAAATATTAAAGTACATAAAATTAGAAACCATAAAAATGACCATATACCTCTAAATGGACCGTTATTAAAATGGTTATTATTATTGTTACAATTCATATAACTTCACCTAATATATTTTATGCTCTAAAAAAATTAAGTAGTAGGCTATATTTAGCCTTTTTTTTAACTTTAAAATGTTATATAATTAACATAGTAGGAGAATTTGTATGAATAAAAAAGGTTTTATAGCTACATCACTAATTTATTCTTTCTTTTTAGTATTTTGTGCTACACTTGCCAGCTATGTTGCCATTAATATTCACAACAAAATGTTACTAAACAAAGTAACTGATCAAATAAGAGAGGATTTAAATTCCACAAAATATGTAACTGATATGCCAGTTGGTTCTTATGTTAAATTCAATGTTAAATATACAAAAGAAGGCATAGATAATAGTGATTTAAAATATAACGTATTATACTCAAGTGCAGAACGCATAACATTAGTATCCAATGGAATATTTTTAACAGTTCCCGATGAGATAGATAAAAAAAATTACAATGCAATTGATGATTATTTTTTGTTTGAAGAATTTGAGGTTTATTTTCCATATTGGTATGATCAAGACCCTGCTTTATGCACACAACAAGGAACATATAGCTTATTATCATATGCTGATTTTACCAATATTTTAAATACTAATAATATTGACACAATTAAAACTTTATTAAATGTAAGTACAAAATATGTTATTTTAAATCTTAAAGATAAAAATAATCCAAAAGTTAATTATTTTTCATATGATCCCATAAAAGCTGATCAAGAAGCATTAAAAGGAATAACTGCATACAAAGATTATCTTACCAATAAATTATTAACAACAAACATTACAGATTCAGAGACAGTCGGAGTAAGATTAGTTTTCAATATTTATCCAAACATTGAAATTAAAGGTGGAGATGGGACAGAGCTTTCTCCTTACATCCTTGAAAGTAGGTGTTACAAATGAGAAATAATAAAGGCTTTGTTCTGATGGAAACAATTATAGTTATGAGTGTTTTATCAGTTGCTTTAATGACATTATACTCATCATACGTTAAAATAATGGCTAATTCAAAAGCTAAAAATTTTTATGACACCCCAGAAGCATTATATATTGCGGAAGCAGTGAGTCGAGCTCAACTTTATAATAAAGGATATTTAGCATCAAACAGTGAAGATAATTCTGACAAAAAGGCAATAATAATTAAAAATGGTTCAGCATATAAAATAACATGTTATAATGCGATAGAAACATATAATAAAAAAGCAACTTGTAGCACTATCTCCAGTTTAATGGCCTATCAATCATCTGGACTTAAAAGAATGTACGATGCTTTTAATATAGAGGCAATCTATGTGGTTGATGCATTAGAATTTAAAAACTTATCTGAAGATAAATTTAAATCAGTACTTCAATTTTTTGATGGTAGTACCATTGGTTATCTAAAAAGTATAGACAGAAGCACAATAGATCCAAAAAATGATACTCACACTGACTTAATCATTGTTAAAATTAAAACCGAAGAAGGATATGTTTTCGGTCGTAGTGAAAGGACAGGACATAATTAATGGAATTCAGTTATAAAAACGATCGTGTAACTATCTTTATTGATTTAGCAACTGGTCAAATAATATATAAAGATATTTTAAAAGTAGCTATCAGTAAATGCAAAGATATCGCATATCTAAAAGATTTTCAATCAAGATTTGAATCATATGTTGGCGAACATATCAATGTAATAAGGAAAAGCGATGCAAACGATATAAGACAAACAATCAAAAATAGAATCAGTTTATCTGAAAATATAGATGAAATGTTAAGAAAGGAAAAATCCGATATGTTAGATAATAAAACTGCAAGTTCAATTCGTACATTTAAAGACATTGTAGATGGAAAAGAAGTATCTGAAAATGATAATCATTTATTAGAAAGACACATTAATGAATTAATGGGTAAGATGCATAATCAAACAATTTCCCCAGAAGAACAAATGCTTCTAGATGAATATGTTGCATTCAAACAAAATGTTGATTTGCAAAATTCATATAGTCAAAACGTTGAAGCAATGAATGCTGCTAAAAATGCTGACTATCATAAAGAATACCCTAATGGTAAAGTATTAAAAATGGAACCACGCAAAAATGATCAAACTGGTTTTGTAAGTATCGTTGCTATCTTTGAAACGGTTATATTATTAGGTATTTTATTAGGAGCAGTTATTATAACCCTTGCGTTTAAATAAATTTTCGGTATAATAAAGATATAAGGAAGAGGATTATGGATATTTTAGAAGAAACAGAATTAAGAATGACAAAAGCAATTGAAAACATGGAAGGAAGATTCACAAACGTTAGAGCAGGACGTGCTAATCCTGGTATGTTAAGTGGCATAATGGTTGAATACTATGGAGCACCAACTCCGTTACAATCTTTAGCAAACATCACTGTTCCCGAAGCAAGACAATTATTTATCAAACCATTTGATAGATCAATTATCAAAGATATTGAAAGAGCAATTAATGAAGCTAATTTAGGAATTACTCCAACCAATAATGGAGAAATGGTAATCATGACAATTCCTGAATTAACTGAAGAAAAAAGAAGAGACTACGTAAAGCAAGTAAAACAAATAGCTGAAGAAACAAAAGTAGCTTTACGTAACGCTAGAGAAGATGCTAGAAATTCAGTTAAAAAAGCCGAAATGCCAGAAGATGAAGAAACAATGTATTATGATGAAATTCAAGAATTAATCACAAAATACAACAAAGTAATCGATGACAAAGCTAAAGTAAAAGAACAAGAACTAATGACTGTCTAACCAGTCATTTTTTATTAGTAAAAGAGTATGAAATTTAAAGAAATTGTAGTATAATCAAATAATGATAGGAGAATCAAAAATGGAACATAAACAAAAACTAGTACTATTTTTAACTGGATTATTTCTAATTCTACTATTTGGAGGATTATCTGTTGCATTTTTTACGGGTATTAATAATAATGAAAGTACATCAACCATATATGCAAAAGGTGGTTCGATGATGATAACATATACTAATGGTTCTGGAAATATAAATATCCAAAATATATACCCAAAAGAAACAGCATGGGCAACTAAAAAATTTACTATAACTGGAAATAATTCAACGGATTTAGATATGCAATATCGCTTGCTGTTATATGTTGATAATAATACTTTTAGTTATCCATTAACATATTCTTTAACTGGAACAAACACATCTAGTAATGGAACTATATTAGAAAATCAAAATAATGTTAATATTAAAACAAAAGGTTATCAAATCTTAGGAAATGGTAAGTTTAAAAAAGGAAATAATTCTATTCATACATATAATTTAAGCATATATTATAAAAATCAAGATGAAGATCAAAATATTGATCAAACAGCAAGTTTCCAAGCAATGGTTAAAATAGATGATGGACTTCAAGAATTACCAACAATACTAGCAACTAAAATTACTGGCAACAATTTAGAAAATGTCTCTGAACCAGAAGTTCAAATTGGCACAGAATCAACTGAACTTAATACTTTAGCATCAGCTCCTGAAAATAAGGGCACAACATATTATTATCGTGGAATAATTGAAGGAAATTTTTTGGTATTCGCTAACATGTGTTGGCGAGTAGTTAGAATCGATGAAAATGATAATATTAAAGTAGCTTTATATAACTATTCATCATCTGACTGTACTCAAACAGGTGATACTCTAGCATTCGCCAGATATGATGGAACCAATTATCTAACATATTTTAATAATAACAATGGAATAAATTCCAATAAATTCGTTGGCTATACTTATTCAGCAACTGTAGATAGTTCTCAAATTATTCCTAGTGTAAATGATACACAAAGTGATATATTAAAAAATCTAACCATATGGTATAATCGTGTTTTTACTATTAAAGAAAAATCTTATCTAGCTGATGTTACGTGGTGTAATGAAAGAAGTTTAAGCTCATATATGAATAAAACTGGTGCAGGTACTGGTACAACCGATACCTATTATGTTAATATGGACAGACAAGTTCAAAATACATACTCATTTGATTGCTCGGAAATTTCTAGATATACATATAATATGACGAAAATAAAGGCTGGATTATTAACCGCCGATGAACTAGTATACTCAGGTTTCACATATAGGGTAAAACCACAAAAAACTGTATTTATAAATGAAAATACAGGTGAAGAATATTGGACATTAACTCCATTTGACAATAAAACTATTGTTGGTGGTGCTTTAAATACTGGCATAACTCTTTCAAATAAAGCAGCCTTAAGACCAGCCATAGCATTTAAAAGTGAAGTAGAGTATAGCGGTACAGGAACACCTACTGATCCTTATGTAATTAAATAAAAATATTTCCTAAAAACATATGTAAAAGCATATGTTTTTTTACACTTAAAATAAATTTACAAAACTTTTTAAATTTTAGCACTCATATATTGACAAGTGCTAAGCATAATATTATAATGGTATTAGCATTTAAGAAATGTGAGTGCTAAAGGAAGTGATGATGTGAATACTCGTCAAAATGAACTTTTAAAGTTAATCGTAGAAACATTTGTTAATACAGTTCAACCAGTAGGTTCAAAAGCACTAGTTAAAAAATTGAAATGCTCAAGTGCTACAATAAGAAATGATATGGCATATCTAGAAAGTTTAGGCTATTTAGAAAAGAAACACACATCTTCTGGTCGTGTTCCTTCTGAAGCAGGGTATAAGTATTATGTAGATAACTTAATGAAACCAAAAGAAATTTCTGGTGAAGCAGTCTTAAAATTACAAACTATCTTAAATAATAAAGACCTTGCTGTTAGTGATGCGATTGTTAAATGTATGGAAATAATTAGTGAATTAACAAACTACACATCAGTAGTTCTTGGTAAAGAAAGTGGAAATAATACTTTAAAACAAGTAAGTATAATTCCTATTGATGATCATCGTATCGTTGCTGTTATTGTTACTAACACCGGTCATGTTGAAAATAAACAATGTACTATTCCAAACAATATTAGTATTAATGAAATGACAAAGGCTTGTGAATTAGTAAACAAAGCATTAATTGGTACTAGATTATCAGAAATAGATACTAAACTTGAATATGAAATAAAACCTATCATTGCTCAAAGAATGAAAGAATACGAAAGCATAATGAACTTCTTTCATGAAACATTTAATGACTTTGCCGTTAAAAATAGTGATATATTCTTTCAAGGCAAAACTAACATTTTAAAACAACCTGAATATGATGAACCCGAAAAAATTAAAGGAATGATTAGCAAACTTGAAAATATTGACTTAATCAAAAAAATTGAAACCAATGATAAAAAGATAAATATCTTTATTGGTGAAGAAAATGAATTTGATGAAAACGTTACTGTTATTAAAACAAGTTATAGTATTAATGGTGAAGAAGGAACAATTGCTATTATTGGTCCTAAAAGAATGGAATATGATAGGGTTGTTGCACTTCTTAACTATTTAAAAGGCTACTTAGAAAGGTAAGTTATGGAAAAAGAAAAGAAACACATAAATAAAGAAGAACATCATGAAAAACATGAAGAACATGTTAAACAAATTGAAAAATTAGAATTAGCTTTAAAAGAAGAACAAGCAAAAAGTATGCGCATTCAAGCAGAAATGTTAAACTTCAAAAAGCGCAAAGAAGATGAAGTTGCGTCATTTTATAAGTATTGTAATGAAGATTTAATTGAAGAATTACTTCCCGTAATTGATAACTTTGAAAGAGCTATTCAAATGGATGCATCTGAAGATGCTTCTGATGAAGTTAAAAGATTCTTGGAAGGATTTAAAATGATCTATGGTAATTTAGTAAGTATTCTTAATAAAGAAGACGTAAAAGAAATTGAAGCTTCTGGCATTGAATTTGATCCAAATTATCATCAAGCAGTACTAACTGAACATGATGAAACAAAACCATCTGGTGTAGTCTTAGAAGTATTACAAAAAGGCTATACATATAAAGATAAAGTTATTAGACCAGCAATGGTTAAAGTAAATGAATAATAATTAAAAATATAAAAGGAGAGATAAATTATGAGTAAAATTATAGGTATCGATTTAGGTACAACAAATTCATGTGTTGCTGTATTAGAAGGTGGAGAACCAAAGGTTATTGTTAACCCAGAAGGCGATCGTACAACTCCTAGTGTAGTAGCATTTAAAAAAGGAGAAGAATTAGTCGGAGTAACTGCTAAAAGACAAGCAGTAACTAACCCAGATAATACAATTAGTTCAATTAAAAGATTAATGGGTACATCTGAAAAAGTTGAAGCAGAAGGCAAAAAATATACTCCAGAAGAAATTTCAGCTAAAATCTTAATGAAATTAAAGAAAGATGCTGAAAGTTACTTAGGAGAACCTGTTACTAAAGCCGTTATTACTGTTCCAGCATACTTCAATGATGCTCAAAGACAAGCTACTAAAAACGCTGGTAAAATTGCTGGCTTAGAAGTAGAAAGAATTATTAACGAACCAACTGCTGCATCACTAGCATATGGTTTAGACAAACAAGACAAACAAGAAACTGTTCTTGTATACGACTTAGGTGGTGGTACATTCGATGTATCAATCCTAGAATTAGGCGATGGTGTATTTGAAGTTAAATCAACAAGTGGTAATAACCATTTAGGTGGAGATGACTTCGATAAACGTGTTATGGATTACTTAGCATCTGAATTCAAAAAAGAAAATGGTATTGACTTAACTAAAGATAAAATGGCAATGCAAAGAATTAAAGATGCTGCTGAAAAAGCTAAAAAAGACTTAAGTGGTATGAGTACAACTAATATTAACTTACCATTCATTTCTCAAACATCAGAAGGTCCAGTTCATATGGATATCAATTTAACAAAAGCTAAATTTGAAGACTTATGTCGTGACTTATTTGATTCAACATTAGAACCAGTTCGTAAAGCTTTAAGTGATGCTAAACTAACTGCTAAAGATATCGATGAAGTTATCTTAGTAGGTGGTTCAACAAGAATCCCATATATTCAAGAATTAGTTAAAAAAGAATTAGGAAAAGAACCTAATAAATCAGTAAACCCAGATGAAGTAGTTGCAATGGGTGCTGCTATTCAAGGTGGTGTTTTAACTGGAGAAGTTAACGACTTAGTCTTATTAGATGTAACACCTCTATCACTTGGTATAGAAACATTAGGAGATGTTATGACAGTTCTAATTCCTAGAAATACAACAATTCCTACAAGTAAATCTCAAGTATTTAGTACTGCTGCAGATAATCAACCTGCTGTAGACATTCATGTTTTACAAGGTGAAAGACCAATGGCTGCTGATAATAAAACCTTAGGAAGATTTGAACTTACTAATATTCCACCAGCACCAAGAGGAGTACCTCAAATCGAAGTTACATTTGATATCGATTCAAACGGTATTGTAAATGTTAAAGCTAAAGATTTAGGAACAAACAAAGAACAATCAATTACAATCACTTCAAATACTAACTTAACAGATGAAGAAATTGATAAAATGATGAAAGAAGCAGAAGCTAATAAAGCTGCTGATGAAAAACGTAAAGAAGAAGCAGATGCTCGTAACGAAGCAGATCAAACAGTATTTGCTACTGAAAAAGCTTTAAAAGACTTAGGCGATAAATTATCAGATACTGAAAAGAAAGAAACTGAAGATTTAATTGCTGACTTAAAGAAATCATTAGAAGGATCTGATTTAGAAGATATTAAAACAAAAACAAAAGCTCTAAATGAAAAAGCAATGGCCTTAGCAACTAAAGTATACGAAGAAGCAGCTAAGAATAATGCTAGTGCTAACCAAAATAATGATAATAATGACGGACAAGCTGAAGAAGCTGAATTCGTAAATAAAGATAATTAAGTTCTAGACCACTAGAACTTAACTTTTTGGAGGAATTATGGATTTTGATAAAAGAGAAGATGTAAATAAAGAATATACTTGGAATTTAACAACCAGATATAAAACTGATAAAGCTTGGGAAAAAGAATATGACGCCTTAAGAAAAGATGTTCATATCATGGAAAAATATCAAGGTAAACTACTAAAAAAACCGGAAATATTAAAAGAAGCTTTAGACACATATTATGACTATGAAACCAAAATAGCTAAATTATACGTCTATGCTTCCTTAAAACATGATGAAGACCTAAAAGTAGATAAATATACCATGTATTTAACCAAAGCTTACTCATTATACAGTGAATTTATCACATCTTGTTCTTTTATCAGACCTGAAATTCTTAGTGGTAGTAAAACCACTTTAAACAAAATTCTTAAAAACGAAAAACTTACCAAATATCGTTTCTTATTAGAAAAGACTATTAGATTAAAAGAACATACTTTAACAAAATCTGAAGAAGAAATTGTAAACAAACTAACAAATAATAGTAATGTCTTTGATAAATTAAATAGTATTTTAATAGATTCAACCCTTAATTATGGAACTATTAAAGTAGATGGTAAAGAAGTAACAATCACTAATAGTAATTATCGTAATATCATGACTAACAAAAATCGTAAGATTAGAAAAGAATGTTATAATTTAATGAGTGATAAATTAAAAGAATACACAAGTATCTTTGGGGAAACTTTAGTCGCTAATATGAAATTATATAGTTCATTAGCAGATATTTATCATTATCAAAGTACATTAGATATGGAATTATTTGATTCAAATATTCCTAAAGAAGTAGTAGATAACTTATATAGTGTAGTTCATAAAAGATTAAATGTATTTCAAAAATATCTAATTATGTTAAGATCAAATCTTGGTTTAGATAAATTAGAATATTATGACTTACAAACCGACTTCTTAAATAATGATTTAACGTTCTCAATTGAAAATGCTGAAGATTTAATTAAAGAATCTACTAAAATTTATGGTGAAAAATATCATAAAGTAATTGAAAAAGCTTTTAAAGAGCGTTGGATAGATTATGCTTCATATAAAGGTAAAAGAAGTGGGGCATATGCTACAAGTAATTATGGTAGCACACCAGTAGTTTTAACTAATTTTCATGGCAAATTTACTGATGTAAGTGCCGTTGCTCATGAACTAGGTCATGCCGTAAACTTCTATTTAAGTGAAGAAGCCAATGAAGCCCACAATTATGAAAATGACATCTTTGTGGCTGAAGTAGCTTCCTTAACTAATGAAATAATACTATCAAATTATATAATTAATCATACTAACAATAAAAATTATAAGTTATTAGCTATTTATAATCTTATTGATATTATTCAAAATAATTTATTTGATGCTTGCCTAGAAGGTGAACTAGAAAATAAAATGTATGCTTTAATTGATCAAAAAGAAGAAATAGATGCTAACGTTTTATCTGAATGTATCTTATCATTAAGAAAACAATACTATGGTAAAACAGTTGAATTAGATGATAAAGTAAAATATATGTGGGCTCGTAGAAGCCATTACTATAATCCATTTTACTTATATCAATATGCTACAGGCGTATCAGCTGCAATTTATATCGCTTTAAGAATTATTAATGACCAAGATAATATGAAAGAAAAATATATTGATTTCTTAAGTAAAGGTGATACTGATTATCCAATAAATTTACTAAAAAATATTGGAGTAGATATGACCAAACCAGAAGTAATCAATAATGCTATTAATTATTTTGAATATTTAATAGATGAATTCAATAAAGTAAGTGAGGAATAATAATGGCAAAAAAAGATTATTACGAATTATTAGGTGTCTCAAAAACTGCCACAGATGCTGAAATAAAAAGTGCCTTTAGAAAAAAAGCTAAAGAATATCATCCAGACATTAATAAAGATCCTGGAGCTGCCGATAAATTTAAAGAAATTAATGAAGCCTACGAAGTATTAAAAGATCCAAATAAAAGAAAACAATATGATCAATTTGGTTCTGCTGCATTTGAAAATAATGGATCCGGAGGCTTCGGTGGATTTGGTGGCTTTGGTAATGGAAACTTTAGTGGTGGTTTCGGTAATTTTGGCTTTGATGATTTTGATTTAGGAAGTATCTTCGATTCATTTATGGGTGGAAGCTCATCTGGAAGAAGAAAATCATCACCATCAGCTACCAAAGGAGAAGATGTTTTAGTTAAATTAAATCTAGCCTTTGAAGAAGCAGTCTTTGGTTGTGAGAAAACCTTTAAAATAAATATTAAAGAAAATTGTCCAAAATGTAATGGCAAAGGAGGATTAAATCCTCATACATGTTCAAGATGTAACGGTAAAGGACGTATCGTTCAAGAACAAAGAACTATTTTAGGAGTAATTCAAACTCAAACTGTTTGTCCATCATGTCATGGCAGTGGTGAAGAATTTGAAAGCGTATGTTCATCATGTCGTGGTGCTGGTAAACTTAAAACTGATAAAACCATCACTTTAAGAGTCCCAAGTGGTATCGAAAATGGCGATCAAATGCGTATGAGCGGTAAAGCATCAAGTGGAACTAATGGTGGACCAAATGGTGATGTCTATATCGAATTTACCGTTAAAAACCATCCATTATTTAAAAGAGATGGTAAAGATATTTACTTAGTAGTTCCCTTAACAATTACTGAAGCAACCCTTGGTTGTGAAAAAGAAATTCCAACTCTAGAAGGAACCACAAAAGTAAAATTCCCATCAGGAACCCAAAACAATGAACAAATCAAATTAAAAGGTAAGGGTGTCAACGATGAAAAAGTAGGTAAGTTAGGGGATATGTATATTATTACTAACGTTATAATTCCTACTAAATTAGATCGTAACCAAAAAGCATTATTTAATGAACTAGATAATACAACCTTAACAAATGAAGATGCCTTTAAAAATTTTAATAAATATTTATAAAAAACTTCATAAAACTATGAAGTTTTTTCTTTTATATGATAGAATTATAAGAGGTGATTAATAATGGATAAATTAAAAGAAATAGATTATAAGAAAGTATTAAAAGAATCATATCCTTATTTAATAATAATTGTAGTTATCTTATTAGTAAGAGCATTTTTATTTACCCCAATTATTGTTAATGGTACAAGTATGTATCCAACTCTAAAAGAACACGATATGATGATTTTAAATAAAATATCTTTAAGAGTTAATGGTTTAGAACGTTTTGACATTGTTGTAGTTGATAATGAAGACTATATAATCAAAAGAGTTATTGGCCTTCCTGGTGAAACTGTCGCTTATTATGATGGTAAATTATATATTAATGGAAAACACATGGAAGATAACTATGCTACATCTTCAACTAAAGATTTTGACCCTGTGAAATTAGGTAAAGATGAATACTTTGTTATGGGAGATAATCGTGAAGTATCTAAAGATAGTCGTGCTATAGGACCAGTAAACATTAAAAACATAAAAGGAAAAGCCTCTTTAAGATTAGTTCCTTTTAATAAAATAGGAATTGTTGAATAATGAATAACTTTTTAATTGTTACTAATTCATATAACTTATTTAATGAAGAACTAAATAAAATATCTAATAATATCACTAATATTATTAATTTCAATTATGATGAAACAACACCAGATGAAATAATTGAAGAATGTAACTATACATCACTTTTAGATGAAGATAAATTAGTTATCGTAAAACACTTTAAAACTGATGCTTTAAGTAAAGAATTAATCAAATACCTAGAAAACCCCAACCCTCGAACCAAACTAGTCTTAAACGCCTTAGAAATAGATAAAAGAAGTGCTTTTTATAAAAAGATTAAAGAAAAAGGTAAAGTAATCGAATTAGGAGAACTAAAACCATCAGAACTATCAACTAAAATAAATAATTATTGTAAAACTAAAAACATCATAATTGATTATAACGCTGTAAATACCTTAATAATGTATTCATTAAATAACTATGATTTATGTTTAAGTGAAATTGATAAGTTATCAGTCATAACTAATAAAATAACTGAAGATATTATTAACGAATATACTCCTAAATTAATAGGGGATGAAAATTTTGATTTATGTGATGCCATAACCACCCAAAACATCAAAAACATAGTCCCATTATTAAAAGACTTTAGAGACACCAAAAGTGAAGTAATCCCATTTGTTGCTCTTTTAGCAAGCCAATATCGTCTAATATACATTACAAAAACTGTTAATAAATCTCCAGAAACTCTAGCTAAAGAACTATCAGTTCATCCATATCGTTTAAAATTAGCTAAAGAAAAAGCAATTAAATACACTAAAGAAGAGTTAGAACAAATTCTAATTAATATCTGTGAATTGGATTATAATCTTAAAACTTCCAATATTGATCCATATATCTTACTAGAAAATTTCATCATGCATATCTAAAAGGAGAAAAATGAACGTTCAAAGATTAAAACAAGAATTATTAGCACAAAAAGAAAATAAATTAAAAGGAAATATTTACCACTTTTCCCAAGTAAATTTTTCCTATAATTCAAATCGTATTGAAGGAAGCAAATTAACTAAAGAAGAAACAGAACAAATATTTAATACTAGTAATTTAATAATTGATAATGATGATATTATCGAAACAATCAATCACTTTAAATTATTTGATTATATCCTATAAAACCTAGATAAACCTTTATCTATAAGTATGATCATTAAAATGAATGTTATCTTAAAACAAAATACTTCACATAGTAAAGATCCAGACTATAACATCGGTGGTTTTAAAATCAAAGATAATATTATTGGTCAAATAGTCCCAACTAAAACATCATCTTATGAAAACGTTGAAAAAGAACTAAATAAACTATTAAAAGAATACAACGAAATATCTACTCCAACTATTGAAGATATTATTGATTTTCACTATAAATTCGAACTAATCCATCCCTTTTCAGATGGTAATGGCAGAGTAGGACGTATAATTATGTTTAAAGAATGCTTAAAAAACAATATCATTCCCTTTATAATTTTAAACGAACATAAAAATTTTTACTTAAGAGGACTTAAAGAATATTCAAAAGACAAATTATATCTTATTGATACCATTAAAACCGAACAAGATATCTATCAAAAAATATGTAAAGAATTATTTTTAATAAACTAAAAAAGATTTAGAAAACCTATCTAAATCTTTTTTTACTTATATTATTAAAATTATGTTATAATTATCTAGAATAGGAGTAAGAAGTAGTTGGAGTTAAAGAATTATTGTATTTCAAAATAACAGTAGCAAATAAAATAATTTCAAGATACTTCAAAGGAGGTTTTATAGAGATTATTATAATACCACCATCATAAAATAATGATCGTGGATAAAATTACAAAAGATTCAAATGTCTAATTTAAGAAAATTTGATAATTTCATTCAATTAAAAAATTACTAGTCTTCTCGAAGCTAGTATGGATAAAAAAGGAGGAAAATAAGAATGATTTGTCCAAAATGTGGAGCAAATAATATTGATGGTTCTAGTTTTTGTATAAAATGTGGAACCAACTTAAAAGAAATGCCCCAAATGACTCAACAACCAATAAACAATGTGCTACCTCAAAATAATCAAGTAGCACAAACGACTGCGCAACCGGTAATCAACAACCAACAACCGGTAATCAACAACCAACAACCGGTAATTAATAACCAACAACCGGTAATTAATAACCAACCACAAACCATCAATCAGCAACCAGTAATAAATCAAAATAACGCAAATGTTAATAATTCACCATTAAATTATTTAACATATATCATCAATGTTTTATTAAAACCATTTAAAACATTCAAAGAAGAAGAAACAAAACTATGTAATCCTAAAAATTCTTTAATTTTTAGTGCAATTGTTGCTGTCGCAATGATGCTAATAACTTTATTTAAAGCCATGATAAGTAGCATATTTGTTAAAACGATAGATTACTCAACATATGAATACAAAACAACAGTTAATTTTAGCCAATTAAAAAATTTAGATTGGGTAGGCCTATTAGTTAAAAATCTATTAATATTTGCTGGTGTTATAGTTGTCATTGCTTTAATATATTACATAGTAAGTTTAATGTTTAAAAAATCAACAAACTTCATTAAGATGTTATCAATTTCAGCAACATCTTTAATACCTTACATCGGCTTAGGAATGATAGTCTCACCAATATTAGGCAAAATTTGGACTCCACTATCTATAATTGCCACAGTTACTGGTGCAGTTTATTCATTATTAATATTTATTAATCTAATGAATGAAGATTTAGTATTTGATAATATTGATTTAAAAATATATTTCCATTTAATCTGTCTTTCTATTTTAGGAAGTGCAGGATATTATTTATATATGAAATTAATGTTTAGTAGTGTGTCTAAAGACCTTAATGACCTATTAAATATATTCGGGTAATAAATGGATAATAATCAAAACCCTAATAATGGATTTAATAACGTAAATCCTACAAACAATTTAAATAATAATGGAAATATAAATAATCAAAATTATAATGGGATGTATAATCCTCTAAATCAACCGACTCAACCTTTAAATAATGTGCCAAATCAAGGTGCAGGGGAGCAGGTAATAAATCAAACACAAAGTGCCTATCAACAACCAGTAATGAGTCAACCTCAAAACAACTATCAACAACCAATTATTAATCAACCTCAAGATAACTTCCAACAACCTATGGATAGTCCAACAAATGATTTTAATGGTTCAGATGTAAAAAAGCCTAAAATTAAAATAATATTAATAATAGTATTAGCAGCAGCAGTAATAGGGGTAGGTGCATTCCTATTCCTTAGAAAAGATTCAGAAAAAAATGATGGCATAGATATAACCGATTCAACATCATTCTTTATCCAAGACAAAAATGAAAAATATGCTTTATTCAATGAAGATGGAAAACAATTAACTGATTTTATCTTTTCATACACAGGTAACTTTATAAATGGCACGACTATCGTTAAAAAAAATGATGCCTATGGCATTATAAATGAGAATGGTAAAATGACTGTTGATTTTGGAAAATATAAATACATAAGTTCTGATGGAGGCATGTATTATGTTCGCAGAGAAGATAGCCAAGAATTCTTAATAAATGGTTCTGGCAAAGTATTATATGAATTAAACGATAATACTTTCTTGCACACATATGTTGCTCAGGATAAATATTTAATGTTCGAAGATACCGAAAATAAGTTTTATAAAATTATAAATTATAAAGGTGAAACTGTGTTTAGTCTTAATGAAGTATCAAACATTAAAACCCATCCAGATCTTAGTTTAGCTGGTGAATATCTCTCTATTTTCTACAATAATAAAATTCATATTATAAAGTTTAGTACAAAAAAAGAAGTAATGTCATTTGATTCAAATACATGTAATATCATTAAATATGTAGTTGATAATGGCAAGATTATAGCGATGGAATCATGTGATGATTCAATTGTTAGTGAATCAAATTACAAAATTATTAAAGATGGCAAGGTTATAGATTTAAAAGACAAATGCGATTATCTAACATATTCAAACAATAATTTTATCTGCTCAAAACAACTTAAGGAACATTTGTTAGATAAAAACTTTAATGTAGGCATTGAAACATATCTTAAAGCATATGTCGACAGTGATACGTATGCAGCAGAATCCGAAAATTATGAATCAGTAAATTTCTATAATGATGGTAAAGTTATCAAAAATGTCGAATGTAGAAAATTATCAGAAACCGGATACATGGTAAACGGAATATATGTTTTAAGCACACAAAATTATAAATCTTGTAGTAATATAGAACCATACTTGTATGAATATTATAAAGCCAATGGAGAAAAAGCTTTTGATAAATCATTTAAGTATGCATATGCTTTTAATGAAGAAGGAACAGCAATAGTTAGTGAAGACAAAGAAAATTATTACTTAATAGATTTAAATGGTAAAAAAGTTAGTCAAGATTATTCAAATATTTCCCGAAACGTATATACCAATCGTAATTACTTTATTGTAACTAAAAATGATAAAAAAGGTTTAATCGATCTAAATGGAAATGTTATTGTAGAATGTGAATACGAAAAAATAGAATTAGAAGAAAAAAATGCCATTTTTAAAACAGCAGAATCTAAATATATTGTATATAATTTAAATACTAAGAAAGAAATAATGACAACTGATACTAAACCTGTATTATGGGATCATTACATTGTTATTTCAAAAGACGAAAACAAACAATATTACACATATAAAGGCAAATTATTTTACGAAGAAAAATAATAACTATTTTTTAGAAAGGATAAAATAAAATGAACGAATTAAGAATAGTACATATGATAAATAGATTTCCAATTGGAGATATCCCAGTAAACAGAGCAGAAATGTTAAGTAAAGCAGAAATTGTTTCTTATTTAGCAAGATTTCAAAAACAATTTAGTTCAATTGAAAATGTTGATGATAGAGAACAAGTAGTAAGAACATTTTTAAGTGAAGTACTAGCTTTAACTGCAGGGGAACAAATGCCTAGTTTAGCTCAAGCCGAAAGCACATTAAAACTATCTAGTGGATTTATTCAAGATTATGGAAAAGTACAATATATTAAAGAAAATAATCCTGATTTTGATAAAACATATGATACACTTGCTCAATATATTGAATTATCAAAAGAAGCTCAAAGAAAAACATTATAGAAAGGAAGAAATTAAATGTTTTGTCCTAAATGTGGTACTAAGTTGCAAGGCAATGAAGATTTCTGCTCAAAATGTGGTGCAAACTTAAAAGAAAGTAAAGAAGCTCTAAACACTAATAACTCAAAAACAAAACCAGATTTTAGTAAATATAAAAAAACTATTATAATTGCTTCTCTAACTATAGTTGTTATTATTGTTGGTATTTTTATCTATTCTAAATTAGTTGGATTTGAAAAATTAAGTTGGGATGAATCATATTTAAAAGCTAACACTAAACAAATAACCCAAACAAAATTAAGATTAGGTGTTAAACTTTCTAATAATGATAAAATAAAAGATATCAAATGGGCAACAACCTGTGGTCAAATTGATGGCGAAGGACTAGTAATAACTTGGGATTTATCCAAAATTACAGGTAAATGTGAAATAAGTGCATCATATAAATTAAAGAAGATTAAAAGAACTGTCGATGTAATTCCATTTAATTTCCAAGAAAATGAATTAAGTTTAGATTATAAAATTGATGAAGATTCTGAAGAAGATCTAGATTTCGATGGTTTAACAAACAAACAAGAAAAAGAATATAAAACTAATCCTGAAGTAGCAGATACAGATTTAGACGGTTTAACTGATTATTATGAAATATTCGAAAGTAAAACTGATCCTAATAAAGCTGATACTGATGGCGATGGTTTAAATGACTATGATGAAATCCAGTTAGGATTAGATCCATTAAAAGCTGATTCAAAAGGCGATGGCATTAAAGATGGTCAAAGAGAATTAACTTATAAATATGAAAAAGATAATTTATCTCTTACAATTACCGGAAAAGGTAATATTGCAAGTACCATAACTGAAGTTAATTCAAACACTAAAATAAGCAGTAAAAAAGGTCTTATAGATAACTTATATACCCTTTATACAGATGGAAGTATTACTGAAGCAACCCTAACTATAACCTATACTGAAGAAGAATTAAAAAAATATGGTTTAAATGAAGATAATCTATCAATATATTATTATAATGAAAAAGAAACTAAATATGAAAAAATTAATAGTACAATTGATAAGAAAAACAAAAAAGTTACAGCCAAACTAAAACATTTTTCTAACTATGTTTTAGGTGATTCAAACCTAGTTAGTCAAACTAATACTAATCAAATATTATTTATATTAGATAACTCATGGAGTATGTATACTAATGAACAATATAAAAAATACACTGGAAAAGTATATACTGGAGGACTTCTAGGACTAGCTAAACTAGATGGATTTGATTCAAATGGTTTAAGATTTACCTTAACCAAACAATTAGTTACTAAACTATCAGCCAAAAATTATCAAATAGGCTTATCAGAATTTAGAGAAGATTACGCTAGTGCCCTAAAAATTGGTAGTAGTGCCGAAAGTATCAAGAAAAAATTAGGAGATATGACCGGTAAATTTATTACCAGCGATGAAGGAACTAACATCGGTAATGCTCTAACAAGCGGTATAAACGAATTCACTAAAGAAAGTGATAATAAATACATCGTAATCCTTACAGATGGTCAAGATTCAGCTCTAAATGGTCAAACCAAAAGTATTATTGAACAAGCAATCCAAAAAAATGTAAAAATATGTTCTATTGGCTTTGGTGGAGGTTCTTATAATACCGAATTATCTAATATTTCTAATGGAACTGGTTGTAAGTTTTATTCCTCAGGTAATGCTTTAGGACTAAGCGAATTATTCGACAATATCGATACTGAAATAAACGATAATTTAGTTGATATCGATGGAGATAACAAAACAGATGGCATCTTAATTGCTGATAGTGGTTTCATCGTTAACCGTGATGGTTTCTCATTTGTTAATTACAGATCAAATTTATCTCAAGGTGGACACTGCTATGGTATGGCAACAGTTGCTGAATTATATTACAAAAAAGTCTTACCATTAAAGTTTGATTCAAAAACAGCTAAAGATGCCACATCATATGCTTATAATCTTACTAATACATACTTTAAAAATTATGCTAGTTTATATGATTATAAGTTAAAAACTAATGCTTTAAAATATTCATTTGGTTATGATATATTTAATGAAGAACAACCATCAGACTTTAGAGTTTTAAATGGTACTGCCTTATTATTAAATGATAAATATAAAAAAGAAATCGAAAAGACCAAAATATATAAAATAGAGGAAGAGAAATCAAGCTTAGATACCAAGAGTCAAATCAAAAAACATGGTGTAAGTTATAAAACTTTTGAAAATATTTATTTAGATGAAGACTCTATGCAAACGGTTTCAATAATGAAAAATGATGATACCCAAATAATGAATGCTATCTATGCAACATTTATAAGTCAAAATGTAACTACTCATTATTCCTCATCATCAGATTTTATGTTATGGCTTAGAAATGTCTTAAAAACCGAAAAGACAGATTATACCGGCGCAGTTGGATTTATTAATATTCTTAAAACTAGATTAAATGATCAAGACGCTCCCGTAATATATTCTTCATTTAGTGGGGGATTACATGCTGTAAATGCTATTAGTCTAGTCCAAGATATAGATAACCCAAATTTATATTATATTGGTGTTTATGATAATAATTATCCCGGTGAAAAAAGATATGTAAATTTAGAATGTAAAAAAGACACCTGTGTAACAAAGGCAAATAATTACTATTCTAGTTCTAATCAACCAGTTAGAATCTCACCATCATTAGAATACGATTTATCTTATTTTAACAATTAAAAAGGATTTAGAAACCATATCTAAATCCTTTTATTTATTATTTAATATTTCTTTAATCTTATCAGTATTCTTAAAATTTAACTTAGCTATCTCACTTAAAATGCCTTCACCATATCTTTGAACTAACATCGCACCTTGTTTATCTACATCTAAACCCGCACCTTTTTTTAAGAAGATATTATATTTTTCTTCAATCTTTTGCATTTCCCTTAAAAATATATATCTACATATAATTGAAGAAGCAGCAACACTTAAACATTTATCTTCAGCTTTAGTTGTAAAAGTAATTTTTGTAAACTTTTCCTTAGCACCATAAATATATTGAAAATAATTTCTTGGATAACAAAATTGATCTACAACAACGTATTTATAATCATAACCTTTCTTAACCATTTCACATAAAACCTTATTATGTAAAACCGCTTTAATTTGATTCATATTAGTAGGTCTTTGATTATAAGTTTTATTATCTAATATAAAAGTACTATGAGGAATTTTTTTAATAAGAGTAGGACCAATCTCTAAAATCTTTTGATCAGTTAATTTTTTAGAATCTTTAACACCTAATTCATACATCAAACTCATATGTTCTTTATCTACATAAGAAGCCGTAACAACAACTGGGCCAAAATAATCACCAGTACCAACCTCATCAGAACCAATCGTAGCCACATTAATAAATCTTAAATCCTTAGCATCTTCTTTTTTCTCAGCTTTTTTATCTTCTTTTTGTTTTATCTCTGCATCAATATCTCTGTTATTAAAAGATTTCTCCATATCTTTCCAAATATTAGCATCAATATCCGCATTATTACCCTGAAAAACAACCTTACCAGATTCATATAAAGTAATATTAGTATCAGCATCATCAGCTTGAAATACAGCATAAGGAGGAGTTTTACTTCTTCTTTTATCTTGATAAAACTCAATCATTTTTTCTTTAATATTGTCACTAACACTAAATACTATAGTCATAATATCACCATAAACATCATAACATAATTTGATAAATAAATCTTTATTTTTTTATCTTTCTATAATATAATTAGTAAAGGATGTGTTATATATGAATATATTAGATTATTTAATTATTGCTGTTTTAATTATCAGCTTATTAGTAGGATTTAAAAAAGGAGTACTTAACTGTTTAGTAACATTTATTGGAACACTTGCAGTAATAGTCTTAGCCTTTTATCTAAAGAATCCTGTCTCAATATTCTTATACAATAACTTACCATTCTTTGATTTAGGTGGTAATTATAGTGGTATAAGTGTTTATAATATTTTATTATATGAAGGATTAAGTTACGTTTTAACTTTATTCATATTATCTATTATAGCGGGCATTATAATAAAGATAACTGGTGTCTTTAACAAATTAGTTAATGCAACCATTATTTTAGGTATTCCAAGCAAAATATTAGGAGCTATCTGTGGTTTCATTGAAGGATATATCTTAATGTTCTTAGTAGTATTCTTATTAAGTATAATTGTACCATCATCATCACTATACAATAATAGTAAATATGCTGATACCTTAATGACTAAAACACCAGTATTATCAAATGTTATTTCTAAACCATATAAAGCCTTTACCGAAATCTATGAAATAACTAAAAAATATGCAACTTCAAAAGATAAAACCGCTGCTAATTTAGAAGCCTTAAGTTCATTACTAAAATATGAAATTATCTCAGTAGATAATGCTCAAAAATTAGTAGACAAAGGTAAAATAGATTTTGAAGGAGCTCAAGATATAATTAATATCTATCGTAAATAGAAAGGATTAATATGATTGAATATTTAAGTGGCCAAACCCTAGAAGAAGTTCTAACAGAAGAAATCACCTTAGTAGACTACTTTGCTAATTGGTGTGGGCCTTGTAAAATGATAGGTATGGAATTAGAAGAATTAACTAATACCCATATGATTAAAGTAGATGTTGATACTCACGAAGAACTAGCTAAAACTCATGGTGTCATGAGTATTCCAACTATTGAAATATATAAAAATAAAGAATTAGTTAAAACCATCATTGGTTATAAAACTAAAGATGAATTAGAACAAATTATTAAAGACTTTAAATAACCTCAAATGGTTATTTTTTCTTTCTTAAAATATTACTTGCACTCATATTTAGCCCGTGGTATAATACTAATAGCTTTGAAGGGAGGGAAAAACAGTGACTAAGGTAGAAGTTAGAGATGGTGACGTAGATAAGGCTTTAAAAAGATTTAAAGTTAAAGTTGCTAGAAGTGGTGTCCCTTCAGAATTAAAAAAACATAAATTCGCTGAAAAACCAGGAGTTCGTAGAAGAAATGAACTTAAAGAAATGATCAAAAATTCACGTAAGAAAAAACGTAATAGAGACTAGGTGATAATGTGTTTGAACAAATAAACAAAGATTTAACTGAATCAATGAAAGCCAAAGATACTTTCAGAACATCAGTCTTAAGAATGCTTAAAAGTGCTATAATCTATGAAAAAACCAATGGAGAAAAACATGACTTAACTGATGAAGATATTTTATCTATCATTAAAAAACAAGTTAAAATGCGTAAGTCTTCAATGGAAGAATATATAAGTTATAATAGACAAGATTTAGCAGATTCACTTGAAAAAGAGATTGAATTACTAAATACATACTTACCAAAAGAATTATCTGAAGATGAAATCAATAAAATTATTGATGAAACAATCAAAGAAATTAATCCAGATGGTATGAAAGGTATGGGCCTTGTTATTAAAGCAGTCAAAGAAAAATGTGGAGTATCTGCTGACATGACTTATGTAAGTAAAACAGTTAAAGAGAAATTATCAAATCTATAAAATCATTCACACGAATGATTTTTTTTATGTCAGTATTAATCTTGACCAAATAAATTAAATTATTGTACAATTAAATAGAAAAATAGGAGTGATAATAACCGTGGAGAAAAGAAATAAAATAATAATTATAGCAATATTTTTTGCTTTGGTATTACTTTTTAGTGGGTTAACATATGCATACTTCACATCAGCAACACCAAGCGAAAGCGGATCAACTATAGTAGCAAAAGGTGGACAAATGAACGTTGTATATGACAATAAGTCTGCTAATATCTCTGTATCAAATATCTATCCAAGAGAGGAAGCTTGGGTAACTAAAAAGTTCCAAGTAATAGGTAACAATACAACAGATTTATTAATGTTTTATAAAGTAAAAATGGTAATTGATAACAATGAATTTGGTTTAG
>OJAW01000083.1_pt1 | contig 72285 bp, 53 predicted proteins | sample 1589151 | NCBI WGS metagenome assembly OJAW01 (sample SAMN03283290) | human gut metagenome | biome: human-associated habitat; material: feces | host: Homo sapiens | place: Peru | collected 2012
CATGTGAAAGCCGTCCGCCCAGCCCTCGTTCATGTGCATTATGATATGCTCGCAGACCACCGACCATTTTTCGTAGTCCTTGGGCGGCATCACGCCGTAGTGCTTCGGCCAATGCTCGATTTTACTGCCAAGACGGTAAAACACCTTTGCGCCCGCGCGCATAATCGTGCCGAGATAAATATCCGTCAGCGTGAAGTCATAGGACTCGGGCGAATACGGGTCGGCGTCGAAATCGGTGAATATATTATGTATATCGACCGTGTGCTCTCCGCCGTAGTCATAGCATATGGACGAATCGTGCGTTCTGGCAAACGGGATGTTCGCCTCCCTGAAGTCCGGCAGATTCGTGAGATTCTGGTCGCCGTTGTCCGTATACACGGGGCCGTTGTTGACGGCGTTCATCGGTTTTATCCTGCCGACAGTGTTTTTGAAATCAACCTTAAGTTTCATATATACCTCCATCAAATATCAAACGAGAACTGCCAATCCTCGCCGTAAATCACCTTTACTTTAACGGGTCTGTCGCTCTCGACGGTTATCTCAGGTCTCTCATTTTCGGACTTTCTCTCTTCGCACATGAGCGTGACATACGAATCCCTGCCGGTCGGCAGCTTCTTTATGCCGTGCTTTTCGAGCTTGCTCACGCGCCAGACTATCTCCGATTTCTCGGCGGAGACTCTGATGCCGAGGATATACTCTATCAAAACGGTTATCGGGAATATACCCGTCCAGCCGATAAAATCCTTTCGCGCGGGTTCGCCGGGGGAAGCAGTCTCGGGGGCATAGTTCTCCCAGAAAGTGCCCGTCTTTTTATAGACCTCGATGCAATTTTTATAGCAGCACTCGGCTATGTCCTTGGCGAGCTTCTCTTTTCCGTTTGCGGAGAGTCCGCAGAGCACCATATAGTTCGTCGGCGCCCAAACTCCGCCGTTCCAGTAGCCGCCGTTATCTTTATAGTCCGGGTGATCCGCGGAGAGCGCGGGGACGCGGTTCGGGCGGTTGAATTCATTTTTATCCTTGAGGTGACGACAGAGCGCGTCCACCCTGTCGGGCGGAGCAATTTTTGCTATAAGCGCCCAAAACGCAGCGACGGTCTTGACAGCAAGAAAGCTTCCGTCCGCCTTGAGGTCATAATAGAACCCGTCTTTTTCGCTCCACATCTTCCCGTTGACGAACCTGACGAGATTTTCGTATTCGTCCCTGAGCGCGTCAACATCGTCGGAGATGCCGAGCTCATCAGCCATCATTATAAGATATTCGCAGTTCATCGCCGCCTGGAGCGTCGCGTCTATCCATGACATATAGCTGTGGTGGAAGGTCTCGAGCATCCAGTCCTCCGAATCGGGGATGAGTTCAAGATCGCAGCGCGGCAGATTATCCATGCCGCAGCCCCAGCCGCTCGACCAGTAGCTTCCGTCTTTCCAGCGATGATAGTTTTTGAGCCAATGATGGAACGAGAGCAGCGGATAATAAACTTTTTTGAGTCTCTCCTTATCGCCGTAGTTCTTGTAATACTGCCACTCGCACCACGCCATTATCTCGGGTCCCGTGCTCGTCGGGTCGTGGCGATAGAATCGGTCAACGCCGTCTAATTCGTTTATCTCGCGGCAGATGAAGCCGTCCTTGTGCTGCTTGCAGTAGAAATTGTCGAGCGTTTTCTGGAAGCAGTGGACGCTGTCGCCGTATTTGCCGAACATAAGCATGAAGCAGGAATCCCACATGAATATATGGTCGTTGAAAGCGGCGTCGATATAAGGCGAAACAAAGCCGCTCTCTTTCGTCGGCTTGCCGAGGTTGCGGAAAGCTATCTCCCACGCCTTGTAATATGCGGCAATTTCATCGTCGTGTCCCGCCCACACGGGCTCAGGGAGCTTTCCCCTCTCCTTTTCAAAATCCGGCAGCTCCGACATATCGGGCTGCATGGAAACAAACTCGTTCTTTTCGGCATATCTGTCCTCAACATAAGGGCTGATAGGTTCTTTCATGTTTGCGCTCCTTTCGGGTATTTTCAGTCGAGCTGATTATATCACACTTTTTGTTTTTAGTGAATAGTTTTTGCGGCAACACCGCGGCGGCGAAATATATTTTCGCTTTCAAAAATTAACTTTTTTGTGAATACTCAAAAAAGTATGTCAAAAAGTATTGACTCCGATATATAAATATGCTACTTTGTAATTGCAGATAGGTTTTCTGCGACAGAATATCATATAATTTCGGAGAAGTGTTATGATGCTGTTCGGTTCAAAAAATTATAGATTTTTATCAAGTCTGAGGCGGGTGCGCATTCGGGCAGTTTAATAAGGCGCATAGGTCGGCATCACTGCCGGCTTGTGCGCATTTTTCTTTTTAATCAATCAAAAGCAAGGTGACAAAGATGAAATCAACCACCAAAAGAGAAGTTCTGACCGGTGTAATTACATTTCTTGTTTACGGCATTCTGGGCTTTGCGGCTTCTGTTCTTACCTCGCTCCCCGAAGCCGGACTGGATAGCCTCGCGGCGAGCCACGCCGTGTTCATCATCGGGAGCATCGCAAGCTCCGCTGTTCTTGTCGGCGGAATAGCGTTCGGAATAGTGTTCGGCAGGAAAAGATCGAACGGATATCTCATAGGGCTCATCGCCTCCGTCGTCTTTTTCCTCGGCTCGGGATTAGGCTTTTTCTATACCCTGTCGTCAATCGGAGTGATAGATATCCATGACATAAGGTTTCAGAGCCTATATGAGCCCTCCATTACTATAATAATAGCTTACGCCGCCGTGCCGTACATCGCCTATGCCGCTGCTCGCATAAAAGCAAACAAAAGAAATAAAATTGAAACTGCATAAATCATCAAACGCCGCCTGTTTCTCCGCAGGCAGCGTTCTCAAAGCAAATAAAAAACGCCTCGATGATATTTCATCAAGGCGTTTTCTGGTGGACGCTAACGGACTCGAACCGCTGACCCTTCGCACGTCAAGCGAATGCTCTACCAGCTGAGCTAAGCGTCCATTTGAGCTGAATTTTTCGGTCTTTCCCGTTCAGCAGAGCCTATTATATATGAACGCCGCGCGAATGTCAAGCATAATTTTAAAAAAATTGATTTTTTTGTGAACCGCCCGCAGAAATGCTATTTTCAGCCTGCGGGGCTCATTCTAATTTATTTAAAAACGATATCGAGCACCAGCATCGATATCACCCCGGGCACGCCGAGCAGCGCACCCGCGCCGAGCGACCAGCGGTTGACGGAGAGCTGTATCCCCGTTGCAAGCCCCGCGATATTGACAGCGAACAGCGCCGCCGCGCCGCCTATCGCGTTGAGTATCAGCGCCGAAAAGCCGCGCCTGTTCGTCACGGCGAACACCGTTATCGCGAGCGCGGCGGCAGCGAGAAATATTATAAGAACCGTTTTCATTCCCGTTGACAAGGCTATCCCCTCATTCCAGTTTGTAGCAGACGGCGATGTCGCTGCTTTCAAGTCCCTCCTGCTTTGCGAGCTTCAGGAGCCTGTGGTAGCGGCGCTTGAGCGATTCGAGCTCATATATCGCGGCCTCGACCGAGTCGTCGTCCTCGCCGTATTCAAACCGCAGATATGCCGCGTCCATCTCCTTTTTGAGCGCTCTTATGTCCACGAGCAGCTGCTCCTCCCTTGTCGGAGCTTCGTCCGCCTTTTTGAGCTTTCCTCCGAGCAGATATTTGAAAGCAGTAACCATTTTTTCGTCCTCCCGGTATTATTTGTATAGCAATTATGGGACAAATATGATAAAATAATTCAGCCGGACGATATTTTTCGCCCGAACGCCAAAAATATATAGGATGTTTATATAAAGGAGAATGTGTTTTGAAGCTTTATCCCATGGTATTGACGCCCTTCGTCTCGGAAACCGTCTGGGGCGGGCGCAGGCTCATTGACGAATATTCCGTTGTCACAGACAAGCGAAACGCCGCCGAGGCGTGGGTCATGTCCGCGCATAAAAACGGCAGCTCAACAGTCGCAAACGGCGAATTTGCGGGAAAGTCTCTTCGCGAAGTCTATCTCGAACACCCCGAGCTCGGCGGCAAAAACTGCGCCGGATTCTCTGATTTCCCGGTTCTGATAAAATTCATCGACGCCGCGGCGGATCTCTCGGTTCAGGTTCACCCCGACGACGCCTACTGTCTGAAAAAGGGAAGCGGCGCGGGAAAGACCGAGTCGTGGTATATCCTCGACTGCGAGCCGGGCGCCTATCTTCTGCTCGGCTTTGAAAAGGACATAACCCGCGAGCAGTTCAGGCAGTCGATAACCGACGGCACGCTGACCGACTATGTCAAGAAAGTCCCGGTCAAAAAGGGAGATTTCTTTTTTATAGAGTCCGGCACGCTTCACGCGATATGCAAGGGCATCCTGCTCGCCGAGGCTCAGCAGAACTCGGACACGACCTACAGAATATATGACTACGGCCGCCTGGGCTTTGACGGCAAGCCGCGCGAGCTCCATGTTGAAGACGCGGTGAATGTCACGCACACGGGAGTATACAAAAACCCCTGCACGCCGAAAAAAGACGGCAATGTTACAAATCTTGTCGCCTGCCCGTTCTTTACTGAGCGCGTTCTCGATATCGACGGCTCTTTTGACGGCACTGCGGACGCAAAATCTTTTGTGTCGCTTCTTATTCTTGACGGCGCGGGCTCGCTCGAATGCGCGGGAGAGACTCTTGAATTTTCAAAGGGCGGCAGCATTTTCATTCCCGCAAACTGCGGCGACTACAAAATAAACGGAGAAGCAAAGATCCTTGAAACAAGGGTCTGATATTACAAATGGCAGTTTTAAGCGTACAGAATCTTGATATGGAGTTCGGCGAGCGCACGCTGTTTTCGGGCGTGAGCTTTGAAGTCGGCGAGCGCGATAAGATAGGCTTCATCGGCTCGAACGCAACGGGCAAAACCACCCTCTTCAAGCTCATCACCGGCGAGCTTGAGCCGACCCTGGGTGGGGTATATCCCGGCAAAAATATAAAGATAGGCTATCTCGAGCAGCACGCCTGCGCGGGGAGCCAAAAGACGGTCTACGACGAAATGGAGAGCGTGTTCGAACCTCTTATGAAAAAAGAGAAGCGGCTCGAAGAGCTCGCGGATCTCATCGAAGCGGGGCACGGCGACATCGACGCGCTCATCGCCGAGCAGAACAGACTGCACACAGAATTTGAGGACGAGGGCGGGCTGACATACAAAAGCCGCACGCGCTCAGCGCTCACTGGTCTCGGATTCTCGGAGAGCGACTTCTCGCTCCCCTGCTCCCTGCTCTCGGGCGGCCAGCGGTCAAAGCTCGCGCTGGGCAAGCTGCTTTTGAGCGCGCCCGATTTGCTTTTGCTCGACGAGCCGACGAACCATATAGACCTGACAAGCCTCGAATGGCTCGAAAGCTTCATCAACGACTACCGCGGCAGCGCGGTAATTATAAGCCACGACCGCTATTTTCTCGACAAGGTGACGACAAAAACGATGCTGCTCGAAAACGGCAGAATCGAGATGTTCAACGGCGGCTACTCGCGCTTTCTTGAGCAAAAAACCGAGCGCGACGAGATCGAACGCCGCCACTACGAGCGGCAGATGGACGAGGTTCACCGCCTCGAGGGCATAATCGAACAGCAGCGCCGCTGGCGGCATTTCATAACCGCGGACAGCAAGCAGAAGATGCTCGACAAGAAATTAGCGGAAATCGACGCGCCCGACCGCTCGGCGAAAACTCTCGGCTTTTCGTTCGGCAAAGTCGAGCCGACGGGCAACGAAGTCCTGAATGTCAGAGGGCTGTCAAAATCATTCGGCAGCAAGCATCTTTTCAGCGGCGTCGAGTTTCAGATACGCCGATCCGATCGCGCGTTTCTGCTCGGTCCGAACGGATGTGGAAAGACGACTCTTTTAAAAATACTTATCGGCAATGAGAAAGCCGACTCCGGCTCATATCTCTTCGGCGCAGGCGTTCAGGTCGGCTATTTCGACCAGACGCTCTCCTCGCTCAACAATAACAATACAGTTCTCGACGAAATCTGGAATCTGCACCGCGATTTCACCGAGGCGCGCGTGCGCACCCTGCTCGGGCAGTTCCTGTTCTGCGCGGACGATGTTTTCAAGAAGATAGAGACTCTGAGCGGCGGCGAAAAAGCGCGGCTTTCGCTCTTGAAGCTGATGCTCTCGGGTGCGAATGTCCTGCTGCTCGACGAGCCGACGAACCACCTTGATATTCCCTCGCGTGAGGCGCTCGAGGCGGCTCTGCTCGATTTCGGCGGCACGATGCTCGTCGTGTCCCACGACAGATATTTTATAAATAAATTATCCACCCGCGTGCTGTCGATAGGCATGAACGGCGCGGAGAGCTTCGAGGGCGGATACGACGACTACGCGGCGAAAATCGCCGAGCAGAGCGCGGAGAAGCCGAAAGCTGCTAAGACCATGGGCAAGGGCGGCGAGGACTACAAGCGCCGCAAGGAGCGCGAGAGCGAGCTGCGCCGCACGATAACCGCGATAAAGAAATGCGAAGAGCGGATAAACGATCTCGACGGACTGATAGCAAAAACGAACGAAGATATGTCGACCCCCGAAGCGGCGGCGGACTACGCGCGCGTCATGGAGCTGACGGAAACTCTCGGCAAGCTCAACGACGAGCAGACCGAGCTCATGATGCAGTGGGAAGAGCTCGAAAACAGAAAAGCTCAACTTGAGGGAGAAGAATAACATGAACTTCAGCGAACTTTTCGGGAATGCGCAATGGGTGACCTGCGAGAGCAGCTGCACTTCGCCGGTTATAAAAGGCGGCTTTTTCATCGAAGAGCCGAAGAAAGCGGAGATAACCATCTGCGGGCTCGGCTTCTTTCGCCTGTGGATAAACGGGCGCGAGGTGTCCGAGGACAAATTCGTCCCCGTCAACAGCCAGTACTGCAAACGCGATCTGACGGCGTTTGAATATCCTATCCTGGACGAACTGTCTTACCGCACATACGCCGTGAGATATGATATATCTAAATTTGTTGTTGACGGCGAAAATGATATCCGCGTCATTCTCGGCTGCGGCTGGTTCGCCCAGCAGAAGCGCAGCGCCGAGGGGTTCGCGAAATACGGCGACATAAAGCTCTGCTATAAAATCGATGCCGAGAATAAGAGCGGCAAAAAATATACTTTTGTTTCCGATGAGAGTCTTGAATGGAAGCAGAGCCGCATTATCGAAAACAACATATATTTCGGCGAGGTTCACGACATGAGCCTTGCGGACGAGCTGACGGCGAACAGCGGCTTTCAAAATGTTATCAAAGCCCCGGCGCATGAGACTCAGTTTTTCGTTCAGGACTGCCCGGCGGACAGAGTGGAGCGCGCAATAAAGCCTGCGAAGCTCTTTGACCTCGGCGAAGTTTCGATATACGACATGGGCGAGAATGTTTCCGGCTATCCGGTTGTTGCGGCGACGGTTGACGGCGCGAATATAACCGTCAGATGCAGCGAAGAGATAAACCCGGACGGCACGCTGAATTTCGATTCCTGCGACCGCGGGCAGATTCAAAAGGACGAATATCGCAGCGCGAAAAAGGGCGAAGAGTGCATGCCTTGGTTTACTTGGCACGGCTTTCGGTATTTCGAGCTGACGAACAACGCCGAGCCCGTGCGCTGCGAAGTAGTCCATTCAAGCTGCGCCGTGACCTCGTCGTTCGATTCGGACAGCGAGATGCTCAACTGGCTCTACGACGCATATATCAGAACGCAGCTGAGCAATATGCATTCGGGCGTGCCTTCGGACTGCCCGCATATAGAGCGCCTCGGCTACACCGGCGACGGTCAGCTCTGCTGCGAAGCGGCGATGATGCTTTTGGATTCGCAGAAATTCTATAAAAAGTGGCTCGAGGATATCTCCGACTGCCAGAGCATCGGCAGCGGTCACGTCCAGCACACCGCGCCTTTCATGGGCGGCGGCGGTGGCCCCGCGGGCTGGGGCGGAGCAATAGCGGTCGTGCCGTATGAGATGTATAAAATATACGGCGACAAGGAGACTTTCCGCCGTTATCTGCCGAAGATTCTTCGATATTTTGATTATCTCGACTCGCGAAGCTCCGGCGGTCTCGTCTGCCGCGAGGAAGAGGGCGGCTGGTGCCTCGGCGACTGGTGCCCGCCCGAACAAATAACAATATGCGAACCATTCGTCAACACTGCGCTCTATGTCAAGCAGATGATGATGACAAAAGAAGTATCGGAGGCTATCGGCGAAAGTGAAACCGCCGCCATGCTCGAAAAGCGCATAGAAGAAAAGAAGCAGGCTATTCTCAACGCATATTACAGCCCGCAGACCGGCTCGTTTATCGGCGACGCACAGGGCGCGAACAGCTTTGCTGTTGATATCGGACTCGGCGGCGAGCGCGCGTTCAATAATACAAAAAAGAAATACGACGCCGAAGATGCCTTTGACACCGGCATCTTCGGCACGGATATTCTAACCCGCGTGCTGTTTGAGCGCGGCTGCGCCGACACGGCTTTCCGCCTGCTGACTTCAACGGGCAAAGGCTCGTTCTATAACATGAAAAAGCAGGGTGCGACGACTATCTGGGAGAACTGGGACGGCGAGCGCTCGCACAGCCATCCGATGTTCGGCGCGGTGACGCGATATCTGTTCTCGTTCATTCTCGGCATCACGCAGGAGAAAAACTCGGCGGGCTATGAAAAAATTGTCATCGCCCCGCAGATTCCCGACGGACTCAACCGCGCGAGCGGTCACATAACCACGGTGCGCGGCGAAATAGCCGTCTCGTTTATCAGAACGGAGCGCGAGATGGACTTCTATGTAACCGTTCCGCAAAAGGCGTGGTTCACTTACGACAGCGACTGCGAGTTCGAGCTATGGGAAGGCGAAAACCATATCCACATTGATTTTGAGGAGTAAAATATGGCTATAATCATCACAAATTACAATGAAAAATATCGGGACGATGTCCGCAACATCTGCCTTGACACGGCGGGCAGCAACGCGCGCGAAGAGAAGTCGATGCGCTTTTTGCTCGCGACCTTCTGCGACTACTATATAGACCGCGAGGCGGAACACTGCTTCATCGCCGTCGATGAAAACACGGACAGCGCGGTCGGCTATATCTTCTGCGCGCCGGACTATCAAAAATACAAGCGCATATTCAAAGCCGAATATCTCCCGCGCGTCAAGGGCTGCAAAAAGGGAGACAGAATTGAATCATGGGCGTCCGTAAACGGTCCCGCCATATTCGCAAGAAGCTATCCTGCGCATATGCACATCAACATAAAGCCCGGCTATCAGCACTGCGGCATAGGCACCCGCCTGTTCGCGGCTCTGACCGAGCATCTCAGAGAGATCGGCTGCAAAGGCGTTATGCTGGTGGTCGACTCATATAACACCAACGCAATAAATTTCTATAAAAAGAACAAATTTGATATCATATTCCCTCTGCGCGTCTGCACGGTCATGGCGCGCAGGGTCTGAGAAAGCAGGGAAAAAAATATGAAATTAGCCGTCATCGGCACGGGCTGGATAGTCAAGAGCTTTATCGACGGGCTGAAGTTCGCGCCCGATTTTGAGCTCTTCGCCGTATATTCGCGTTCGCGCGAGCGCGGAGAAAAATTCGCAAAAGAGAACGGGATAAGCACAGTATACACCTCGCTCGATGAGCTCGCCGCTTCCCCTGCCGAGTGCGTCTATATCGCGAGCCCAAACGCCCTGCACTATGCGCAGAGCAAAAAGATGCTCGAGAGCGGAAAGCATGTCATCTGCGAAAAACCGATAACCGTAACGCCCGATGAATTCTCGGAGCTCAGCGAAGTCGCGGATAAGAATAGGCTCATATATATCGAAGCTATAATGTATATGCACTCGCCCGTGCGTGCGGCGCTCAGAGAAGCGCTCGGCGATATCGGCAAAGTCTGGACTGCGCATTTTGATTTTTCGCAGTATTCGTCAAAATATCCAGCCTATCTTCGCGGCGAGCTGCCGAATATTTTCAACCCCGACATGGCTACGGGCAGTCTCATGGATCTCGGCATTTACTGCGTCTATCCTGCAATCGATCTGTTCGGCGAGCCTGAAACCGTCTCGGCAGTATCGGCGTTTCTCGAAAGCGGAGCGGACGCGGCGACCGCCGTCTCGATGCTAAGTAAAAACACCGCGATAACAATGACAAGCTGCAAAACCGGGCAGGATCACGCGGGCTCGCAGATAATCGGCGAGCGCGGCAGCATAAAAATCGGCTCGATTTCAAAGCTCACGGATATCGAACTCGTGATGAACAACGGGACGAGCCGCATTATCTGCGGCGACACGCCGAAAGATGAACTCATGGGCAACGAGGCTCGCGCGTTTTATAAGCTGATAACAGAGCCGGAAAACAACAGAGAAAAATACAGAGAGCTGCGCGAAACAGCGCTCTCTGTGAGCCGCACGATGCAGCGCATACGCGAATCGGCGGGAATAAAATTTTAACGGAGGTATTTTACCATGAAGTATGTTAAAACAGGCGACGTTCTCGCGGTGAGACTCGACCCGGGCGAGGAGATAATCGCGTCGGTGCTGAAGATAGCGAAGGACGAAAACATCCGCTTTGCGGAAATTTCCGCCATAGGCGCGGTCGGACGCGCGGTGTTCGGGCTATACGACCTCGAAGAGCAGGAATACCACAGCCTGACCTTCAATCAACCGCTCGAGCTGGTCTCGTTAAACGGCAACCTCAGCCTCAAGGACGGCGAGCCTTATCTCCATCTTCACGCCGCTTTCGCGGACGAGGAGGGCGCCGTGATAGGCGGCCATCTCAACGAGGCCGTCATCAGCGCCACCTGCGAGATGTTCATTAGAACCTTTGATATGGACATGGGCAGACGCATAAGCGAGCAGACGGGACTCAATATTTTCGACATCTGAAAATCAAGCAGGGAAGCCGACATATGCCGCGCTTCCCTGTTTTTTCTTGTCGAACACCATAAAATATTGCACAAAATCAATAAAAATTCATAAAAAATCAAAATTTCTTTACAAAAACTATTGCAAAGTGAATCAAAATCACATATAATTATTCTCAATCAGCGTAGTAACTGAGGGTGAACAAATGCGGCAAGTAAGATTTGAGATCACCGACGGCATCTGCCGTCCGGCAGGATGCGAAACGGACGACATCGGATATGCGGCAATCTCCGATGCTCAGTGCGCCTCCGAAACAAGAAAAAGTTCAACCGCCTCGGGCGGCCGTATTTCCTACGGCATAGTGATGACCGTCACGGAAAACGGATTCAATGAAACAACAAGTTTTCCCGACATCTCTTTCAGCAGAAAAAAGCTGAGGGACTTTGTCTCCATGCTCGAGCGCAACGATGTCTCCCCCATTCATGTGGAGGAGATGATAGACGATTTCTTCTACGCGGGATAAACGCACCGCCAATGCATCCGAACCGAGCGAACGCCACCAAAAGGGCAGTGTTCGCAGAACAATGACCGACTGCAGCGATTTTTTGCTGCGGTCGGTCATTTCTTTATAGTTTGATGGACGGATAGGCAGCGAAACGGCTTGCGAGTATAAATATCGCAATAAACAGCTGTAGCGATATCGTGCACATATACTTATTATTTTAAGCAGGGCGGGCTAACCCCTCAGTCTCGGCTTATGCCGAGCCAGCTCCCCTTACAGGGGCGCCTAAATAGATTCTGCGACAAGTCCCAATTCACGCAAAGTCTTTTCATCTTGAACGCAGGACGTTTATTTATTAAAGTTCCGTATATCGCTCTACGCGCATGCGCAGGGCGTATTTTTTGCGCAGTGCCGCTATCTCTTCCATCATCTCGGACTTGTGGTGGGCGTCGAGTGCTTGCCGGTCACGCCATCTGTCTATCAGAAGCACGGTCTCGGGGTCATCGAGCGGAAAGAAATATTCGTATCTCTCGTTCCCCTCTTCGGCTCTTATTTTGCTTACAAGCCCGCTCTCCGTCATTTCGCGCGCAAACTCCTTTGCGCTGCCGTTTTTGCCGGTGTAGTAGATATTGACCGTGAAGCTCATTTCATTCTCCACTATCAGTATTTTTCAACGCTCTCGACATCGAGCACGAACACGATAGCTCCGCCGACCGCGACCTCCGAACCGAGATCGCCCTCGGCGAGTCCGCTGCCGAATGCGGCAGTAGAGGCGGCGGTGTGCATCCTGCGCTGTGAATACTCTTTGATTATCTCTTTTGCCTTTGCGACCTTGTCGTCGTCCGCGCCGATGAGGAAAGTCGTGTTGCCGACCATGAGGAATCCGCCCGTGGTCGAGAGTTTCGTCACCGTGTAGCCCTCCTTCGTCAGAGCCGAGGAAACGACCGCGCTGTCATCATTATTAACAATAGCTATCAAAAGTTTCATTATATTCATTCTCCTCATTAAATTTTCGGGTCTATCATCTTGCGGCTCTTCTTGTCGAGCTTGCGGACGTCGGGTATCTCGTACCTGTTGTCGTTCGCGTCTTTTATTAATATGCGCCCGTCATATAGCGGCTTTACCGCCGTGAGATGATTTCTTATCTCAAAGGTGCATATTCCCCTGTCCGTCTCGACCGTCCACATCCAGATAAGGAATTTTTCGCGCATCTTTATGAATCGCTTTATCCGCGGAATCATATAGTATTCGTCGAGGCACTGCTCGACGGCCTCTTTCGACTCCGGCAGAAGATTGTCGATGTTTCTTATCACCGCTATCTCTTCGCCCTCGCTGTCGATCAGCGAAATGTATCTGTTGAGTCCGGTTATGGGGAACATCCTGTGCAGTTCGAGCCCCTCGAACTTCTCGCCGGAGTAAAACTCGGCATCGACGAAAATCCCGTCCCGGCGAGTGAATTTCACTTCCGGTCCGTCAATATATCTCGGCATTGCGCTCCCCCCTTATTCAAAATTCTCGGCGGCTTTTTTCTTCTGAAGCTGTTCGCCCATGGACTGAATCTCAATGAGCTTGTAGTACTTGCCCTTGAGCGCCATGAGTTCTTCGGGAGTGCCGCATTCGATTATCTCGCCGTGATCGACGACAACTATCTTGTTCGCCTTGCGCAAAGTTGAAAGACGGTGGGCAATCATGAGCGTTGTGCGCCCGGATATCAGCCTCTCTATCGCGCTCTGGATAAGATTCTCGGTCTCGGAATCGACCGCCGCCGTCGCTTCGTCGAAGATGAGTATGCTCGGATTTTTGAGCACTGCGCGGGCTATAGACACGCGCTGCTTCTCGCCGCCGGAGAGTCCGACTCCGCGCTCGCCGAGCATGGTGTCGTATGCATCGGGCATACGGCGGATAAAGCCGTCCGCATTCGCGACCTCCGCCGCGTGGAGCACCTGCTCAACATGGACATCCGCGCTGCCGTAGGCGATATTATTATATATCGTGTCTCTGAACATCAGCGGCTCCTGCTGGACGAAGCCGATCGAGTTTCTGTAATATCTCAGGTCGATGTCCCTGATGTTTATTCCGTCGACGAGTATCTCGCCGTCGTATTCGTCATAGTAGCGCATCAGCAGGTTTATCAGCGTCGATTTGCCAGAGCCCGTTGTTCCGACTATGCCGACTATATCGCCCGGCTCTATAGTCAGATTTATGTTTGAGAGGACTTTTTTCGAGCGGTCGAACGCGAAGTTGACATTCTTGAATTCAATCTTGCCATCCATGCGCTTGAGTTCCTTGCCCTGGCCGAAATCGTGCTCGGGCTCGGCATCGAGGATATCGAGTATCTTTTCGGCGGACGCCAATGTGTTTTGATATGTGTCGCCGATATTCGCAAAAAAGTTGACCGGGTTATAGAACATGCTCGCATATGAGATGAACGACACGAGCAGACCGAGCGAAACTTCGCTGCTGCCGGAGATGACAAGATTGCCGCCCATGAACCATATGACAAGCGTTCCGCAGGTCACGAGGAATGTTATCACCGACGGGAACACCGCAGAGGGCACGGCGGCTTTTTTATCCTCTTTGAACCACTCGTCGCAGTAGGCGTTGAAGCGCTTGACCGTCTTTCGCTCGTTCGTGAACGCTTTTATCACTCGCACGCTCGGTATCGTGTCGGCGAGCATCGAAGAGATTGACGCGGAGCGCCGCCACATGCGCATATATTTGGGTCCGAGCACCTTGCCGAACCGCTTGCCGACAAACACGACTATCGGCACGGGAATGAGCGAAAAAAGCGCCAGCCGCCAGCTCATCATGAACATTATGACTATCAGCCCCACAAGCGTAAAAGCCTGAATGACCGCCTCCTGGGTTATCTTCATGATGAAGTTCTGTATCACCGTCGCGTCGGAGTTGACGCGGTTTATGACGGAGCCTGTCGATATCCTGTCATAGAAGCTCATCGGCAGATACTGCGCCTTTTCATAGATATCTTTCTTGAGATTCAAAACTATCCTGTCGCCGGATATTCTGAGCTTATACGCCCGAAAACCGTTTATCACATATTGAAGGACATACACCCCGAGCAGAAGCAAAATGACCGTCATGAGCCGTTTTGACGATTTCTGCGGGATAACATCGTCGACCATTATCTTTGTTATATACGGCGGGACGAGCGAGAACGCCGTTGTGAGCACGGAAAGAATCATGCACACTATCAGCGGCTTTGTTTCGGGCTTGACATAGCCCGAGAATTTTGTGATAAGCTTGCGCTTGCCGGAGCAGTTGAGGCACTCGGCATCGGGCGAGGGCAATTTGCGTCCGCACTTCGGGCAGAAAGAGCGCTGCTTGAGATAAACGGACTTCACGACCTCCGCGTCCTCGTCGGAATAGCCGTGTTCTTTCAGCGAGTTCACGAACACCGCGCCTGCGTCCGCAACCTCGGCGGCGGCATAGGAGAAGCGCATGAGCGGCTTTCTCTTTCCGTTTGAAAATCTGACTCGAAACAGCGCGTTGCCGTAGAGCCGCTTGACATCCGCCGACTCCATTTCATTATAGGCGATGCTGCACACGCCGCCGTCAAAGCTTCTGTCAAAGGCAATAAGCCCGTTCTTTGTGAAAACGAGCATTGAATCCGCATATTTGCCTTTTAAATCAAGGTCGCCCACGACGATAAATAAAACCTCTTCGCCGCGGGTCAATTCTTCGAACCGCTCCTCATATTGTCGCGGCACGGGTTTGTTGGTTATTTCTTTCATTGCTCCGCCCCCTTTTTCAAGGTCATTTTAGCAGAGCCGACGTCAAAAGTAAACACGGAATTTCAGCCTAACATGACAAAAAATTTTGTCGTTGTTTGTTGAAAATGACGAAAAATCCCCGTGATATTATTTTTTCATAACCACATTTTCAAGATAGCTGTCGAAATTCTTATATTCGTTCTCGCTTATCGCTGTCGGGCAGGTCATGACAACGAGCTTGTGGCCTTTATATTCGCTGCGATACGGCGGGTGGATATGCTCAAACGGGTTAGCTCTGTAACCGGCGCGCTCATAAAAAACCTTGCGGCGAACTGACACTTCGTCATTCGGCGGGTCGATTTCGAGAATGACTGTCTTTTTGCGCTCGCCGAGAAGTGAGAGCACCTGCGCACCGCAGCCTCTCCCGCGCATCTCGGGCAGGGTACAAAAATGCTCGACATAGATAAAATCCTCAGTCTCCCAGCAGAGCAGCTCGCCGACCCAGATATCGCCGTCAAATATCAGCAGAAAATTATACTCCGGCTCGGTCATTATTTTCTTCTGCCTCTCGGGCAGCCGCTGTTCATATATAGGAAAGCTCTTTGAATAGAGCTCCATCGCTTTTTCATATATTTTATCTTCTGAATTTGTCAGTCTTTTAAAAATCATGTTATCATCCTCCGCGCTTTCGGTTATTATACATTTTTGCACCCCGGCGGTCAAGAAATCTTCTGTTTAGAATTAAATTTTCATTGACTGATTATTGTAAATATGGTACAGTATTATTTAACTGAAAACGGATTTTCAATATGAAATCCACAAAAATAGGAGGGGTTCACAAAAATGCCAAAACTGATCGAAAAAATCACGTCCACCCCGAAAGGCTGGGCAACCAACCCGAAGGAGAGACTGAGCTACTATCTCTACTTCTGCGGACAGAACGCGATATATAACCTCGTCGCCTCTTTCCTGACCACTTATCTCATGCTCTCAATCGGCGGACTTGTCAAAACTGCGGGAATCATGCTCGCGGTCAAGGTATGGGACGCGGTCAACGACGCTATTTTCGGCGTGCTGTTTGACAAGGTAAAGTTCAAGAGCGGTAAGAAGTTCATTCCGTGGCTCAGGATATCGCTCGTATTTATCCCGCTGACCACCGTCATGCTCTTCGCCATACCCAATAACTTCAGCGAAAACGCGAAGCTCATCTGGCTCGCCGTTTCATATATACTCTGGGATACCGCTTACACCCTCTGCGACGTGCCTATCTTCGGAATCATCACCTCGATGAGCGAAAACGTCGACGAGAGAAACAGCATCATATCCTACAAGCAAATCTGGTCGGGCGTGGGCTCGGGCGTTGCGCTCATTCTCGGCACCGTCCTCGTCGGCGAAAAGGTCAAGCTCAACTACACGGTAGTCGCAATAATCTGCGCCGTGTTCGCAATTATCACGATGATCCCCGCCTGCTTCAAGCTTGAGGAGCGCTTCGGCGGAGACAGGGATGAGGATTTCACGCTCAAGAAGATGTTCAGCTATCTCGTTCAGAACAAGTATCTGCTCATCTATTACATAGGCTATTTCTTCTATTCGAGCGCCAACGTCTCCGGCTCGCTCAACCTTTTTGTCTCGTTCTATCTCTTTAATAACTCACAGTTCTCGCTCGTCGTTCAGGCTCTGAGCCTTGTTCCTGCGGCGATATTCTCGTTCCTCGTGCCCCACATGGTCAGAAAATTTGACAAGATGAAGCTGTTCAGAGTCTGCACTTTGGCTACCGTTATTTTAAGCGTTGTCATGTGGCTCATCGGCTACAACTCGATGAAAGGCTTCATCATCATCTCGATACTGCGCGCGGTACCCATGGCTATTCTCGGCGTCATGCTCTTCATGTTCACGCCCGACTGCGCGGAGTTCGGCAAATTCACCTCCGGCATTGAAGCAAAGGGTATCACATTTGCTATACAGACCTTTATGGTCAAGCTCACAGCCGCCGTCTCCGGTGCGCTCGGTATGTTTATACTCGGTCTCAAGTCCACCGGCTGGGTCAGCGTCGAGGGAGCGCAGAACTTCGCAGACCTCCAGGGTGTCACCCAGACAGACCATGCGAAGGCCGTCCTGTGGTTCATCTATGTTATGTCCACGGCGATAGGCTACGCCATAGCCTATATCATCTGGACCCGCTATAAGCTCACCGATAAGGATGTTCAGACCATGGCGGACTGCAACAGCGGCAAAATAACCCGCGCCGAAGCCGACGCAAGACTCGGCGGAAGATACGACAAGAAGTCGAAGTAATAATCTGCGGCGCAGACAAAACAGCAGATAAAAAGGTCACAATTTGCAGCAATGCGGATTGTGACCTTTTGGTTTATCGTTTTGCGTTTTTAAATGCACTTTACCCGCTCTTGTTTATTGGGCAAAGCCCGAATACTGAGCACCATTAAATAGCTCGGGACAAAATATATTACCACATAATATACACTACGCGCTCTTGTAGGGGTCGGCGACCTCGACGCACCGCTGCTGACGAAGTCAGCACAAAGCAATAGTTTTTTCTATTTGTAATGACTCGAAAAAGCATTGTCCAAACTCCGTGCCGCCGTTGGCGGCATAGGGTCGTCGAGTCGCCGACCCCTACAATAAGCAAAAACTTTATCTTAGTAAAAAACTCCCCGCACGCTGAGATGCGGGGAGACTTTCATTGAATATCTATCAAAGCACAACTTCTCTGCCTGTCTTTGCGGACTCATAGACCGCGCAGAGGATTTTTATCATATCGATGCCCTGCTGCGGCTTGAAGCACGGCTCGGCGCCCTCGATAACAACATCGTAGAAGTGCCTGAGGTTTCTCGCGTGCTCTCTGTCGGTAGCGTAGTTAGTCGGGATAACATCGAGGCACTTGCCGTATTCCTCGGTGTAGAACTCGACCTCACCGTCCTGCCAATTGAGTCCCGCCTTCGTGCCGCGAAGCTCGACAAAGCGCGTCTCTTTCTTGACGTTCGACGCCCAACTGAACTCTATCTGGAGCTGCGCCCCGTTATCGAAGCGGATAGTGCCCATCGCAAGATCCTCAACGTCAAACGTGCCGTCCTCGACCTTGTCGCCAAAGTCGGAGTTGACGGAGTCGCTGACGTCGTTGTCGGCAAACTTGCAGTATGTGCTGCCGGTCACGGCGACGGGAGTCGGGCTGCCCATGAGCCATATCGCAAGGTCTATCATGTGAACGCCGAGGTCAATGAGCGGGCCGCCGCCGGACTGCGCCTTGGTGGTGAACCAGCCGCCCTTGCCGGGGATTCCGCGTCTTCTCTGCCAGCCGCAGCGGCCGCAGTATATCTCGCCCATTCTGCCGTCGTCAATGAACTTTTTCGCAAGCTTCGACGCGTCAGTGAAGCGGTTGTTTCTCATGACCATGAGCGTCTTGCCCGCAGCCTTTGCCGCGTCGTTCATCTTCATGACCTCTTCGACATTGACAGCGTCCGGCTTCTCGCAGAAAACGTGCTTGCCCGCCTTGAAGGCGGCAACCGCGATTATCGAGTGAAGATAGTTCGGGGTGCAGATATCGACAGAGTCTATCGTCTCGTCCTTGAGCAGCTCGTTGAAATCGGTATAGACCTTTGCGTCAGGGAAGAACTTGTCGCGGCACTCGACCGCCCTCTCCTCGATTATGTCGCAGAGCGCAACAACCTCAAGGCGATCGTCTTTAAGATAGTGCTCGCGGTGAGCGCCGTTGAAGATTCCGCCGACACCGATAATACCTACTCGCCATTTTTTCATAAAAAGACCTCCAAAAATGTATTTCATACGAATTGATTTTAACATAACAAGAAATAAAAAACAAGAGCGGCGGCCTGTACGAAATGCCGAAAAAACAGCTTTATTTTTAGTTGATTTAACAATTTGATTTGTGATTGACAACGGAACGGCGGAACGCCTTATGACGCTCCGCCGTTCCTTGCTTTTATGAAATTGTGTTTTTACCTTTTGACGTTCGGTTTATTTCTTGAACGCGCCGAACCAGCTTGCAACTTTGACGCCGACCTTGACTATCGGAATCATGAAGACGAGCGTTCTGAGAGCGCCGTCAGCAGAGGACGAGAGCACGATCGAAACGAGGAAGTTGACAGCTATTCTCTGAGCGAAGTTCATGTCAAGAGCCTTGACAGCGGTCTTTATGGCTGCCGCGTTGCTCTCGGAGGTGAGCTCAGAGTGGAGATATCCGAACAGAACGACAAATGCATCCGCCGCGTCGCCGTCGATGCTGACGAACCAGTTTTTGCCGCGGGCGATGCTCTCGTTTGCGGTGTAAACGCCGCAGCCGGAGAGATCCTTGATAGCGGAAGCGAACTTGTCCTTATCGAGGCTTATCGAAAGGGTGACTGCGTGGGCGGTAACTTCGCCGTTCTCGTCAGTCTTGGCAGCCTGAAGCTCAATATCCTTGAGCTTGGGAGCGAGGATGTTGTAGAGACCCTCTGTGGTGAGGTCAACATTGATGCTGCTGCCAAGACCCATGCCGAGCTTGCCTATGAGCTTGTGAATCTGAGTGTCGAGCAGACCGGTATCGACCGCATAAGCGACCTTCGGAAGAAGCTTCATAACCTCGGTAAGAGGAGACTCAGCAGAGGCGATGGCGTCAACAAGATTGAACACGGGAACGAGGATTCCGCGGATGCGGCGATCCATCTTCTCGTCGGAGTTTGCGCCTGCGTTTACATACTCGGTGTACTCAACGGAGGACATTATGCCGTCTGCGCCGAGGACTTCGAAAATCGGAACGAGCTCCTCGTAGCCGCCGTAGATGTAGTTGCCGCTGGTGGTGTTGCAGGTGTTCTCAAGGGTGATGACCATGGTGATGAGCGAAAGGGGTCTGAACAGCGATGCGACTGCATCGAGGAAGCCCTCTCTGTCGCCGTCCATGAATCCGAAATCGCCGTCAACAACGGTGAGATACTGCCATGCATCGAGCTTGCCGACTGTGTTGCCCTCTGCGTCAACGGTCTCAGCCGCAGCGTTAAGAGCCGCGATAGCGCCGGCGCAGGTGTCCCTATCAAGCTTGGATGCAAGATCCTTGGGACCCTTTGCAACGAGAGAAGTGAGTCCGCCGACGAGCGGGAACAGCTTCTTTGCAATAAGGGCGACGGTGTAGTTGGTGTAAACACCCTCCTTGAGCATCTGAGAAAGTCCGTTCTCGGGAACACTCAGGGCGGTAAAGAGGATATCCTCAACTCTGTTGAGTGACTTGTTGACCGACTTCTTGGAAGCGCCGAAGGGATATTTGACGGCAGTGCTCTTCATTATCTCAACATTCGGTCTCTCGCCTGTCGGCTCATCGGGAGCGATGCTTGCGAGGATGTCCTTATACTTCGCAAGAGTATCGGTCGGAATCTGGGACTGAAGAGTGGCGGGAACCTTTGCATAAGCGGCCTTTGCGGCTTCGATGTCCGCGCGGTCATAGGGCTCTTCGATGTTCTCGATAACGACCACGAAATAATCAACATATCTCGCGTTGCCGATATCGATGCAGGCGTTGTAAAGAGCGGTGGCGTTGAAGCTCTTGTAGCTCCAGCTGGTTATGTTGTCAACCGCGACACCGTAGAAGGTGTAGCTTATTTTTCCGAAGAGAGTCTTCTCTGCATCGCTCATGGCGTCATATTTCTTGACAGCAGCAGATGCTTTCGAAGTGCCTGCGCCGTTGTCGTAAGCGGACTTTCCTTCGCGGACAGCCTTTATTGTCTCAAGAGGAGCCTTGAGCGAGGGCTCAACGGATGCGAGCCACTCGAGAGCCTCAATATAGAGATTGCCCTTGTAGGTATACTCTGCGGCATAAGCCTTGTTATATGCCTCTGACTTTTCGAGCCACGCAGCAAAATCCGCGATATACTGAGGATCGTTCTCGCCCTCCGCATAGCTGCCGGGCTTCGGCGCGAGGCCGGGGCTCTTCGGCTTCGTGGGCGCGGGGTTAGCCTTGAGAAGATCGTTGTAGATTACATCGCCCATCAGCTTGAAGCCCTTAAAGGCATCGCCCTTTACAGAGCCGCTGATGATGCCGTGGGTCGAGCCATAGCCGCCCGCCATAACGCGGGTGTTGTAATCGGCGGCTTCCCAAGCGGCTTTCTTGGCATCAACAGAGGTCTTTCTGTCGGCAATAGTCTTTGCAAGCGCAACGGCGTTGTCGATATAAGCCGGAACATAACCGAGAGTAGTGACAGCCTGAGTTGCGGCGTTGACATAGTGATCCTTCCTCGAACTCGCGATTTCGGGATGGTTCTTGATGGAGATCTGGCGCTCTCTCATCACGACGTTGTGATAGAACACATCAAAAACCATGACATCGATGCTTTCCTTGTCGGAGTTGCTGAGAGCCTTGTACTCGGCGACAAGCTTCTCATAAGCTTCGAGATCCTCAGCCGAAGGATCGGCTTTGGTAACATCGCCGTCGAAAGCTTCGACATTCGCTTCAAACCTTGCAACGGCTTCTGACTTTTCCTGCGCGAAGACGTTAAGACCGACTGCCATGGCAGACATAATCATGCACAGGCAGAGCATAACGCTCAGCGCTTTTTTAAATGTTTTCATTTGCTCTGTTCTCCTTTCGTTTTTGTGAAAACATTATAGACATTGTTATTCTTTGCTTTTTCCTGTTTCCTCCTTTGCAGCAATTTATATTATAACGTTAAGTTATAAATTCAGCTTTTAATATGCGACACCGACAAAGTGCCGCAGTATTCATAAAATAATTCAGAACAGCCGCAGATATTATACACTATATCTACAAATAAGTAAAGTTATATCTTAAAGAAGTGTTATTAATTATTTGAGATATAAGGGGAATTATTGAAATTCCCCTCGTTGTTTAAAAATCAAGTCTCTCCCGTAGGCTCTGTTTTATCCCAACCTCACACACGATGCTCAGCCCGAGGAAGCAGTCCTCAAAGAAATCGCGACCCAGTTTGAATTCCGGCAGAAGATAAGGCTTCATTTTGCTCTTTATCAAGCCTATGAGCTTATCTGTATCCATGCCCTCATCGAGCTCATATATAACTACCCTGCCCGGATTCATCAGCGCGATTATCGCCTGGAGGCGTTCGCTGCAAAAAGCTATGCGCTCGGACTCGATGTCCGGAGTGTGCAGCGGGATGTTTTCGACCTCGCCGGCAGCGCCCGACGCGCCGCAGAGCACCTCGCCGTTTGCGATTATTCCCGAGCCGCTCTTGCGCTTGCCGTAAGCATAGAGAATGGTTATACCCTCCTGATAATTCGAATATTTTCTTGCCACATTCGTTGCGACATGCAGGTCGTTGTCAATAAGAACCGTCAGTCCGAATTTTTCATTCAGCCTCTTTGCAACATCGATATGGTTGAGCGACGGGAATGCCGCCGAGTCCATAACAACACCCTTGCAGACAACGCCCGAAACGGCTATCGCCGTCATGGCTATGAGCGGATCGGCCGCAACGCTTGTCATAACAAGATTCTCAAGCGTCGAAAGTACTTTTTCGTCACAAATCGGTATATTTCCGCTGCCGATAGTACGGCTTCTGAAATCATGGATTCTGTATGAAAGAACATCGGAGTCAAGATAAATCAGCAGAAAATGCATATAGTCCGCGTTAAGCTTATATACCTGCGCCTTGCGCCCGCGTTCCGCACCTATAACTCCGTCCGGATTAATAATTCCCTCCGCAACACCGTAATCAATAGCTCGCGTCACGGTCGGCAGGCTCAGCCCGATGCTTTTGGCTATCTGCGGAATTGTCGCCTGCTTGTTTTTGTGTATGTATCCCCACACAGAGCGGTAATTCGTCAGCTTGACTATGGATGAATCAAGTGTATTTTTCAAGAAGTGCGCCCCTCATTTACAAATTAGAAAATCGTGTTATTAAATCAATTATATCACCGTCCCGCCGCTTTCGCAATATACACTTTTGCTAAAAACGGACTTTTTAAATTATGCACAGTAAACAACGCAGAATCGCGAATGCAACACAATTATTGACACTGTGTCGAAGCAAGTATATAATTTCAGTATCAAATATCGGAGGAAACAGCATGGCAAAAGGACTGCCGGATTCAAAGAAATATATAAGAGAAAAGCAGGCTCCCCTGCGCTTCGGCGCGGACGGAAAATTCCGCATTCTGCATCTGACGGATATCCATGAAGTCGACCCGGAGATGGACGACGAGGAGGACAGGCAGATACCGATAAACAAGAGCAAAGAGACAATAAATGTCATTCGCCGATGCATTGAAATTGCCAATCCCAATCTTATTGTTTTCGGCGGCGACAACATCAGCGGCTACTGGCAGGAGTTCACATATAAATATATGTATAATACTATCAAAAAGATAGTCGCGCCGATTGCGGAGAAAAATATCCCGCTCGCCATAGTTTTCGGCAATCACGATGCCGAGGCTCAGCCCAAATTGCCGTTTCTCGCGAAAGAGAATCAAATCTGTATATATGCCGAATACGAGAATTTCAGGAGCACGATGAACGACGAGGATGTCTCCGGCTGCGCGAATTGCAGTTTACCTATTTTGTCTTCCGACGGCAAGCATATCGCCTGGAACATCTGGTGCATCGACTCGGGCGACTATGTCAGGGACGATGAGTTCAATGTTATAGACGACGCCGGATACGGCTTTGTAAAAAAAGATCAGATAGCGTGGTACGAAAAGCGCGCCGCCGAACTCAAGGCGCAGAACGGCGGAAAAGCCGTGCCATCGCTGCTGTTTCAGCATATCCCCGTCATTCAGGAATACAAAAAACTCAAAAAAGACCCGGATGGCGAATACAGCCTCGGCGCGCAGCGCTACTCCGTCCCAACCGGCGCTCTGCTCGACGGCGTGCTCCGCGAGTCCCCCTGCCCGCCGCTCGAAAACGGCGACGAATTCGAGAGCTGGAAGAGAACGGGCGATATAGTCGCCGCATTCTTCGGTCACGACCATGTGAACACATTCACAATGGAGGTCGATGGCATAAAGCTCGTTCAGAGCCCCGGCGCGGGCTACCACACCTACGGCGGCAAGCACGGCGGCAGGCTGATAATAATAGACGAAAACAAGCCTGATTCGTATGAGTCGGAATGCATTTTCATCGACAGAACAACACAAGGTGAGCTTAAATAAATTCAAATAAAGAACGGAGAACAGCTATGGACAAATACGCAAGATTCAGATATCAGCCCTGCATCCCGCTCGGCGCGGACGGCAGGAAAGTCACGGGTTCGCCCGAGCACGCCGCGCTCTCGAGAAAGGCCGCCGGCGAGGGTATGGTTCTGCTCAAAAACAGGCTTCACACTCTGCCGCTCACGCGCGGAACAAGAGTCGCACTCTTCGGCAAGGCGACTATTGAATACATAAAGGGCGGCGGCGGAAGCGGCGACGTTTTCTGCGCCTACATCCGCAATGTCTATGACGGATTCAGTCAGAAGGAAGCCGAGGGCAAGGTCAGCGTGTTCAAGCCGACCGTCGAGTTCTACAAAGAATACGTCAAGGAGGCGAGCAAGCGCATCCCGACCCGCGCCCAGATTGAGAAGATATGGGACAAGGTCAACGCCATGTCCTTCTGCAAAGAGAAAGACGACATAATCTACGACACCTTCGCGAGTATGCATGTTGCCGAGGCGCATATGCCCGACGAGCTCATAGCGGAGGCAGCCGCGAACGCGGATATCGCGATAATAACACTCAGCCGCTTCTCCGCAGAGGGCGTTGACAGAAAGGCTATTCCCGGCGACTACTACCTTTCGGACACGGAGAAGAGTCTCATCGATCGCGTCGCTGCGGCGTTTCCAAACACGGTCATAGTCCTCAACTCCGGCGCAGTCGTTGACTGCGAGTATTTCGCGGACAATGACAAGGTCGGCGCGATAATCTCCGGCTGGCAGGGCGGACTCGAGGGCGGCATGGCGATTGCAGACATTATCTGCGGCGATGTCAACCCCTCCGGCAAATTGGCGGACACTATCCCCGACTCCTACGACTCATATCAGAATGCGCAGGAGTTCCTGACAGGCTTCGAGCATCTCGATTATTTCGATGACATATATGTCGGCTACCGCTATTTCGAGACAATTCCCGGCGCCGCCGAAAAAGTTCGCTACCCGTTCGGCTTCGGTCTCTCTTACACCGATTTCGAGTTCAGCGGCGCATTCTGCGGCGAGAGCGACGGAAAGATAGTCGCCGCGGTGACGGTAAAAAACATCGGCAAAGTGCCCGGCAAAGAGGTCGTTCAGCTCTATTACAGTGCGCCGCAAGGCAAGCTCGGCAAGCCCGCAAAAGAGCTCGCCGCGTTCAAAAAGACGAAGCTGCTCTCCCCCGGCGAATCCGAGGCAATCGCGCTGAGCTTTGATATCGGCGACATGGCGAGCTTCGACGATCTCGGCAAGATAAAGAAATCAGCATTCGTGCTCGAAAAAGGCACATATTCGTTCTACATTGGAAATTCCGTCAGAGCGACAGAAAAGCTCCGCTACAACTTCGTGCTGAGCGAGGATATAATCACAAAAGAATCGAAGCCGCTCTGCAGACCGTTCAAGCTCGAAAAGCGTCTGCTCGCGGACGGCAGCTTTGAAAGTCTCCCGATGAGCGAACCTGTTTACACCCACGGCACACACGCACCCATCGAAGCGACCGCGCCAAAAGATACGATCATGTTCGACGAAGTCGGCGAAAATATGACGCTCGACGAATTTATAAAGCAGTTCACCGTTGACGAGCTTATCGACTTTGTCGGCGGGCATCAGAATCAGCCCGGAGTCTGCAACACAGGAGCGTTCGGCGGCATGAAACGCCTCGATGTGCCGCCCGTTCCGACTGCGGACGGGCCTGCGGGTCTGCGCCTCAACGCTTCAACGGGCGTGCCCACAACGGCATGGCCCTGCGCAACGCTTCTCGCCTGCACCTGGAACACGGAACTCATTGAAGAAGTCGGCGCGGCGGGCGGAGCGGAGCTGCGCGAAAACAACCTCGGCGTGTGGCTCGCACCCGCGATGAATATCCACCGCAATCCCCTGTGCGGACGCAACTTCGAGTATTTCTCCGAGGATCCCCTCCTCGCCGGAAAGTGCTGCGCCGCCGACGTGCGCGGCATCCAGTCGCAGAAAATCGCCGCATCTGTAAAGCACTTCGCCTGCAACAACAGGGAGTCGAACCGCTTTGAATGCGATTCCCGAGTCTCCGAGCGCGCGCTCAGGGAAATATATCTGCGCGGCTTCGAGATATGCGTCAAAGAAGCCGACCCGTGGACAATTATGTCCTCCTACAATCTCATCAACGGCTGCCACACTTCGGTGAGCTATGAATTGCTCACCGAGATGCTCCGCAATGAATGGGGCTTCAATGGCATGGTCACAACAGACTGGGGCGTCCATAGTAACCACTCCGACGAGGTTCTCGCCGGCAACGATGTCAAGATGGGCGACGGCGAGCCCGAGGAGTTGAAAGCCGCTTTTGAAAACGGCAAGATAACCCGTGCCGACCTTGAGACGAGCGTCAAGCGCATACTCGAGCTGACGATGAAAGTCGCGGAATAAATCAGATTTAACAAAAGGCAGTCGAAAGGCTGCCTTTTTTGTTATATTTTTGTTATATTAATGTATAGGGAAGCAGATGTCTCTCAGCAGATGTCTCTCAGCAGCTGTTTCCCTGATTATTATTTTCCCGACAAGGCTATTCGATAAAAAATTATGTATTGTGCATAAATTATTTTTTGTTTTTTGGCGAAGATTAACATTGAAAAGCACTTCGCGCGATGTTATACTGCCAATTAATAACGCAGCGTTATTAATTCTGGATGGGGAACGCTATATGTCGGTCGATCCCGCAACGGCCGAAAAGGCAGCGTGTTTTTCCACCTTTTTGCACGGTGTCTTTTAGCTGCAATTGGATTTGCCTCCATTTGTGCACTTGCAGCGAAACGGCTTTTTGAACAGCGGCATGGCGGAAATTAATAATAGAAAGAACTCAGTCTTCTTATTGTTAAATTAATAAAGCCGCGTTATTAATTATGCCTATTTCTAAGGAGGTAAATAATGAAAAAAAGATTCAAGAGAGTCGTTGCGCTGCTGCTTTCGGCAGTCATGCTCATCGGCACAGGGACAATCGCCTTCGCGCAAACCGCAGACGAAGCCACCGAGCTCTCCAAAAAGACGGCGGAGCAGGTTGAGGCCGAGGGACTGGTCATGCTCAAGAATGAAGACGATATTCTTCCTCTCAAGGGCAAGAAGGTCAATGTTTTCGGCACGGCAAGCGCCAACCCCTTCTACGGCGGAGGCGGATCCGGCGCCATAAACGGCGACAATGCAACGAGCTTTTACTCTGCACTCGAAGCGGCGGGCATAAGCTATAACAAAGAGCTTGCCAAGATTTATTCAAACTACGCAGAAAAAAATTCCATGAACTGGAGCGAGATATTCAGCGGCGGCTTAATGGCCATGTTCGTTAAGCTTGTAGGCGGGCAGATGAGCAGAATCGAGATGCCCGTCAAAGATATCTCCTGCCGAACCCTCAGAGCGGCAAAGAAATACTCGGACACGGCAATTATTTTCATCGGCCGCGCGGGACTTGAATCCGAGGATCTCGACGAATCAGACCTCAGACTCAATGATGCGGAAAAGGCAATGGTCGACTATGTTACCTCAAACTTTAAAAAGTGCATAGTCGTTCTCAATGTTTCGAACGCGCCCGAGCTCGGTTGGCTCGACGAATACGAGAGCATAAAGGCCGCGCTCTATGTAGGCGCACCCGGCGAATACGGATTCAACGCCGTCGCCAAGGCTCTGACCGGCGAGGTAAACCCCTCCGGCAGGCTCACCGACACAATAGCGTATAATGTCTCCGATCACCCCTCGTCGCAGAACTTCGGCAGCACAAGTTATCTGATGAGCACCGAAAAGTTTGTCGAATATCAGGAGGGCATCTATATCGGCTACAGATATTTCGAGACCTTCGCACCCGAAAAGGTTCAGTATCCGTTCGGCTACGGCCTTTCGTATACAAACTTCGAGTGGTCGGATTTCAAAGCCGACATTGACAAAAAAGGCAACGTTACGGTCAAAGTAACGGTAAAGAACACAGGCAATTGCAACGGCAAGGATGTCGTTCAGGTCTATTTCACCCCGCCCTATTCTGCCGATAGTGGTATAGAAAAGGCAGAAAAAGTTCTTGCGGGCTACGCAAAGACAAAGGAGCTCGCCCCCGGAGAGAGCGAGACCGTCACAGTCTCCTTTGACACCTACGGTATGTCATCCTATGACACCGCTAAGGGCTGTTATGTCCTGAGCGCAGGCAGCTATCGCATCTTCGCGGCGCACGATGTCAAAAACGAAGCCGCCGGAATGAGCCGCAGCTTTAACCTCGCCGGGCAGGATGTCAAAAACGATCCCGCCACGGGCACTGAGATAAAAAATCTGTTTGATTACGCCGCAGGCGACATAACATATATGTCCAGAGCAGATGTCGAGGGCACATACCCCGCTCCCGCAGAGAGAAAAAGCACAGACATCATCAAAGACTCCGACAAGCGTCCCGAACCCATGACCGAGGGCACCGTTCCCACGACGGGCGCCGTCTACGAGGACGGAGTGATAACCCTTCAGGATGTCTACCGCGACGAGAGCCTTTGGGACAAATTCCTCGATCAGCTCACGGTCAGCGAGATGATTGAGCTCATAGGCGACTGCGCATATCAGTCACCGGCAATCGAAAAGTACGGTATTCCCTCTACCTATGACAACGACGGTACGGCGAACGTCAAGGGTGCCGGCGGATTCCTCTACAAAGATGCAGGCGTTGCCTACCCGACGGAGACTGTCTGCGCTCAGACGTGGAACGACGAGCTTATCGAAAAAATGGGCGCGGCTATAGGCAAAGAGGCCGTAAGCCTCGGCACGGATTATCTCTATGCCCCCGCGTGCAATATGTACCGCAGCCCGATGGGCGGCAGAAACTTTGAATATTATTCGGAGGATCCGCTCCTCTCCGGCAAGATGGCGGCGGCATTCACCCGCGGCGCTCAGAGCGAAAAGCTGTTAGTAACTGTCAAGCATTTCGCTCTCAACGACCAGGAGACCGCACGAATGGGCATCCATGTCTGGTCAAATGAGCAGGCAATAAGAGAGATTTATTGTAAGCCGTTTGAAATAGCCGTCAAGGAGGGCGGCGCAAAGGGCATAATGAGCGCGTTTAACCGTATCGGTACAAAATGGTGCGGCGGCACGCCCGAGCTGCTCATTGACCTGCTCAGAAACGAGTGGGGCTTCGACGGAATAGTTATCACGGACGCGTATACAAACCTCACCGGTTACGGCTATATGGACCCCGTCCTCGCCGTATATGCGCGCAACAACGAGCTGCTCTGTATGCTTTGGAGCGTGCGCAAAATTACGCTCAGCCCCTCAATGAAGCTGGCCTACAAAAACGACCCGATAGGCTTCGGAACAGCCCTGCGTGACTGCACAAAGGGTATTCTCAAGAACAAGATGCTCACAAAAGCATTTCTTGAAACAGTAGAACAGTAATATTTCAAACGGCGGCATCGAATTTTCGGTGCCGCCGTTTTTTCTTTTGCCTGTATATTGCTTGATGTTTTTCTCGCCGCAGAGTATAATTAATTTTATAAATATTTCTATTGAGGTGCAAACGGTGAGGGACAAGCTCAGCGCTACATGGAAGTTTTCTCGCCGTCATTGCGGATTTTTCGCAGAACATATAACAAACCGCTGATTTCAAACGCCTGCGGGAGGCGCTGATCAGCGGTTTGCTATATGTAGAAGTTTAAAGAAAAATCAATACGAGCATCAAATTCAGGATTTTCTCCACACCATCTTGTCAACAATGCCGGTATATGACTGAATGATTTTCACCACTCTGCCGCTCACATTTTCATCTGTGTAATCTGCAACAGGGGTGCCGAAATCCGAATTTTCATTCATCTCAACAGCCAACTTTACCGCGCGCAGCAACTCTGTTTTATCTATCCCCGCAAGAACAAAACAACCTTTTTCAAGAGCCTCCGGCCGCTCCGTAGATGTTCTTATACAGACCGCAGGAAAAGGTTTTCCGATACTCGTAAAGAAACTGCTTTCTTCGGGCAGCGTGCCGCTGTCGGAAACGACCGCAAAGGCATTGAGCTGAAGCTTGTTGTAATCGTGAAAACCAAACGGTTCATGACATCTGACGCGGCTGTCAAGAACAAAGCCGCTCTTTTTCAGTCTCTCTCTGCTTCTCGGGTGGCACGAATACAGTATCGGCATATTATACATCGCCGCGAGTTCATTTATCGCCGAAAACAGCGACAGAAAATTTTTCTCTGTATCAATATTTTCTTCCCGGTGGGCAGAGAGCAATATATATTTTCCCGCCTGCACATCTAATTTTTCAAGCACATTGCTTTTCTCTATCTCTGCGAGGTTTGCGCGGAGCACTTCAGCCATCGGAGAGCCGGTCACATACGTTCTCTCTTTCGGAAGTCCGCACTCAGCAAGATATCTGCGCGCGTGCTCAGAATAAGCCATGTTCACATCGGAAATTATATCAACTATGCGTCTGTTAGTCTCTTCCGGCAAACACTCATCCTTGCATCTGTTTCCGGCTTCCATATGGAATATCGGGATATGGAGTCTCTTTGCCGGTATTGCCGAAAGGCAGGAATTCGTGTCGCCAAGTATAAGGAGTGCATCCGGCTTTATTTTCTGCATTAACTTATAGGAATAATTTATTATGTTGCCTATCGTCGCGCCGAGGTCATCTCCAACGGCATCCATATACACATCGGGATTATCGAGCTTTAAATCGTGAAAAAATACTCCATTCAGGTTGTAGTCATAATTCTGCCCAGTATGTGCGAGTATGCAGTCAAAATATTTTCTGCATTTTGTTATCACTGCAGAAAGTCTGATTATCTCAGGCCTCGTGCCTATTATTATCAGAAGTTTCAGCTTTCCGTTATTTTTAAAGCTTATATTTTCAAAATTCTTCATCTTTCCACCGCCTCTCCGAATGTGTCCGGATGTAAAGGATCGAACTGTTCATTCGCCCACATAAGCGTTATCAAATCCTCATTATCACTGAGATTTATTATGTTGTGCGTATATCCGGGAAGCATACGCACCGCTTCTATCTTTTCTCCGCTCACTTCGAAATTCAATATCTCATCCGACCCTATTCGCCGTTCCTGTATCAGAGCATGACCAGAAACCACAATAAATATCTCCCATTTACTGTTGTGCCAGTGCTCGCCCTTTGTTATACCGGGTTTTGATATATTGACGCTAAACTGCCCGCAATTGGCGGTTTTCAACAGTTCCGTAAAACTGCCGCGAGCGTCAACATTCATTTTCAAAGCGGAAATTGCTTTTTCACGCGGCAAATACGACAGGTATGTGCTATACAGCTTTTTTTCAAAGCTTCCTGTCGGGATATCCGGCATCACCAACGTGTTCGGCTGACTCTTGAATGTGTTGATAAGCTCAACTATTCTGCCGAGCGTAACATGATGAGTTATCGGCACGGTGCAAAATTTACCGCTGTCAGATGCGATCGTGTTTGCTCCCTTGAAATTACATCTGTGTTCTTTTGCGTTTATGACATCTAACATCTCACCAACAAGGTCGTCAATATAAAGCAGCTCCAGCTCTATATCCGGATCACTGACGCTTATAGGCAAATCATTTGCAATATTATTGCAGAATGTCGCTACGGCGCTGTTGTAGTTTGGGCGGCACCATTTACCGAAAAGGTTCGGAAAGCGATATACGAGTACGCGCGCGCCTGTTCTGTTTGCATAGTCAAAGAACAGATTTTCCGCTGCAAGCTTTGATTTGCCGTATTCGCTGTTTGCATACCGTCCTGCAAGAGTTGCCTGAACAGATGACGAAAAAACAACCGGACAAATATTGCTATGCTTTTCGAGCAACCCAATCAGCTCTGATGTGAATCCAACGTTCCCGATTGCAAATTCGCTGCTGTCCTTCGGTCTGTTTACTCCGGCAAAGTCAAAAACAAAATCTGCATTTTTGCAGAATCTTTCAAGTTCAGCGGAATCTGTACCGATGTCATACTCAAAAATATTATCTATTTTGAGTTCCGGCCTTGTGCGATCCTTGTTATCTCTGATATTCTTTAACGACTCAACAAGATTTCTCCCAACAAACCCGCGAGCTCCTGTGACAAGTATATTCATCAGCAGTCTCCCCCAAATAGTTTGAGCTTTCTAAGCAAATTCTTCATACCTTCCACATCGAGCCGCTGTGTGTTATGAGATGTATATTGCCCGATAGTCTCAAGAGCTTTGCTTCCGTTTTTAAAATAGTTGTCATAATTAAGATCCCGATTATCCGCATGTATGCGGAAAAATCCGGGAAGATCCTCTGCTCTGAACATTTCCTCCTCTGTTACAAGCACCTCATATACCTTTTCACCGTGGCGCGTGCCTATAACGGACATCCCGACATCAGATTGCCTCAGCTCAAGTATAGCGCGCGCAAGCGTTTCAATTGTTGCAGCCGGAGCCTTTTGGACAAATAAGTCTCCCTGCCCCGCATTTTCAAATGCATAAAGCACAAGATCCACTGCATCATTGAGAGTCATCATAAACCGTGTCATATCAGGGTTTGTGACAGTAAGCGGTTTTCCTTCCTCTATCTGCTCGCAGAACAGCGGAATGACCGATCCGCGCGACGCCATAACATTTCCGTAACGTGTCAGGCACAGCACAGGATCATCTGCCAGCATCTGCCGCGATCGAGCTATGACATTCTTCTCCATCACGGCTTTTGTCATACCCATAGCATTTATCGGATATGCCGCTTTGTCAGTAGAAAGAAACACCGCCTTTTTGACATGGTTTTCCACGCAGGCATCTATAACATTATTCGAACCGATAACATTGGTCTTTACCGCCTCCATCGGATAGAATTCGCAGGACGGAACCTGTTTGAGTGCCGCGGCATGAAACACATAATCCACTCCGCGGAACGCAGGAGCTATAGAACGGTAATCACGGACATCGCCTATGTAAAATTTGATTTTATTTGCACAGTCCGAATATGCCAGTTGATAAACATGCCTCATATCATCCTGCTTTTTTTCATCGCGAGAAAGTATTCTTATTTCCTCTATGTCGGTTTCCAAAAATCGGTCAAGTACAGCATGTCCGAAGCTGCCGGTTCCGCCGGTGATTAAAAGGATTTTGTTTTTAAAATCAATCATTGCTTCCTCCAAAAAACTTTTTAGGCAATACCTCTTTCAGACACAAAGCCTCAAGCATCATCACTCCGTTTGCTCTAAGACCTTTTATAAAAAACGGAAAAACAAAAACTGTGCTGACCTGTGTTATCAATGAAGCCACGGCTGCACCTGATGCTCCCCAACGCGGAACAAACAGCCAATTTAACGCCACATTGGTCAGCGCTGCACCTATATATATAGGAGTAAGATACTTCTGCTTGTCCTCGCAAACCATCCATGCATTTCTTGCAACTCCGAGATACGAAAAAGCCGTATACCAAGTTATTATTCTCAACGGCTCAACAGCTGGAAGATATGCTTCACCATATAATAATCCGATTATTATTTTTGCACCTGCAGTAATCATTGCCGATACAATCACTGAAACATAAAAAACTATTGCATACAGTTGTTTGTTAGTTCTATCATATAGCTTCAAATCGATTTTATGCGCTTGCATTATCGTCGGAGTGAACGAATCAATTATTGCCGATAGAAGAAATACCCACATTGCACAAACGCTCGAGGCCACCGAATAATAACCGACAGCCGAATCGGAAAGCATATGTTTTAGCATAAATCTATCAGTACAATTATAAATCGAAACCATTAGTCCGGAAAGAATGAAACTTCTACTTTTAGAAAGCAGTTCTTTCGACTTTCTTATCGAAAATGAGAAATGTGGACCTCTGCATTTTTTATATATTATCAATAATGCAACAGCTGCCACAGCATAATCAATCGATGTTGCTACGGCAAACCATTTAACATTTTTATTAAAAACAAATAGCAGAACTTTATAAATCGAAACCACTGTATACGACACAGCCGTTGCGATTGCCGAATATTTTGAGTTCAGCCTCGATTGAAACCAATAATTGATTGTGTCAAATATCTGAAATAAAAGCGAAAGACTGCAAAGCGCGACAACTGTTATAGTCAGCGGTTCGTCGGAATCAATTATTCCGACAAAAGCAATTATCATCACAGCCGACAAAGTGCTCGATACAGCTCTAAGCAAGAGGGCAGTTCCGAGTGCCTCACCCTCTTCATCCGGATGGTCTACAAAATTTTTGACTATTATTGAATTTATTCCAAGAGTGCAAAGCGATGTAAAAAAGCTTGTGTACAAAGCTGCATAATTTATAAGGCCATAATTATCAGGTCCCAGATATCTCGCAGTAAGCAACCCTATAAAAAATGACAGCAAAAGATGATATACCTTACCGGCAATTATCCATCCCGCATTCTTCGCGACCTTTTTTCCAGTAAAAACATTGCTCATATTATAAATCTCTTATCTTCTTTGCGGGAACCCCGCCTGTCAGGACATTTTTCTCTACATCTCCTACAACGCAGGCGCACGCTGCAACAACGCAGCCATCCCCTATTGTCGTATTTCCCAGTATTGTACTACGGCTGCCTATCCATGTTCCGTTGCCAACAGCTATTTTATAAGATTCCCCTTCGCCGGCTCTGCGCTCGGTTGTTCCTACTATGTGCCCTCCGGTAAGAAATGTAACGTCAGGAGCAACATCACAGTTGTCACCAATGATAACTGTGCCATTTCCATGGACGGTAAGGTTACGTCCGATCCAGCAATTCGCGCCGATGCAAAGAGTCCCCGTGCAAAAAATAGGCCCGACAATTTTTGTATTTTCCCCAATTTGATACCCGGCAGAACGTAGAAGTCTCCTTTTGGCAGAAAAGCAACGAGTTCCATCCAAGATATGATTCACTGCATATATAGAGATCTTGCGTTTCAGTGATTTCAGCTTCATTTTTTATACCAATCCTCTCGGACTATTTCTGCGCAGCTGCACGGTCCCGTCGAAAACAAATTCGGGGTTTTGTCTCCTTCAAGAATTGCGTTTGAAAGTTTTACAAATCGCTCAGCAGCAACATCCGCGTTCCAAAGCTCTACTATAGTTGAATAAGCAGACAGTCCGAGTTCATCCTGTTTTTCGGGGCAGTTGAGAAGATATCTCACCTTTCTATAAAGCTCATCAACATTACCGGATTCATAGACATATCCGTTTCTACCATTCTCGACAAGATACGGTGTAGCACCAGCCAAATGGCTTGCAATAACCGCACAGCCACTGTTCATCGCCTCATTTAACACGGCGCCCCAGCCCTCTTTTCGATCGCTTGTGAAAAGAAAGATTCCTGCCTTTTCCATAACATCTCTTACACTTTCAGGGGACATCGTCCCTAGGAGCTCAACATTATTTTCAAGATTGCTTTCTTTGATCCTTTTGCGTAGCAAAGGTTCCATCTCACCACTGCCGATAAGCTTTAACAAAAAATTATATCCCGCATCCCGCAACCGTTCAGCTATTTCTATCGCATCGTCAGGATGCTTCCAATCAAGGAAGCGACCACACCAAAGCAGCATTTTTTTGTTCTTCTGCTCCACAATACGTTCAATGCGGTCATACCGCCTTGTCTCGGGGAAATAGCCCCATTTGTAACATTTCCCCTTAAACAAACCAAATTTAGCATAGTCGCCGGCCGTAAAAGCACTGGCACAGAGCATATAAATTGGTTTATTTATCGGATTCATCTTTTGCCACTTTATAAGCCGTGGAAAATACTTTATCATCTCAAATCCGTTTTTCAACGGTCTCTCTGAATATCTGAAAATCAATCCCCCATTTTTCTGCCGATCTTTTATTAGACTTTGCGAAGCTGAGCCTATAATCGTCACATCTGCTTTGTAAATAAAATCCATGCACACTTTCATCTGATAACTGCTTTCATATATTCTGTCTACATACGCACAATTATTATCACACCCAAGTATGCATCTCTCCTGTGGGATTCTTTCGGTCTCAATAAATCTGTAAACAATATTCGGAGTCTTTGCAAAAGCATCGGACACTGGCTGCTGATGCTTGTTAAAGAAATTTGAGAGCATGGCTATTCTCATAAAACACCTCGTAACTAATTAAAAGCCTAAACTAACTATAATAGTAACAGTAGTTACCTATCGCTAAAAGTCAATCATCCGCCATATCGTTGGGAAATGCCGGTTCGTCCACATCTGATCCAATTTGCATATTACATGCATTAATAGCCAAATTTGGTTTCTTTACAATCAGAAATACACCAGCGAAAAGATATATCCCCATTCCTCCGGAAAAAACAGCAGCCTCACCCATGCCTAAAAACAACACACAAATAAATCCAATTAACATCATTGTGTTCATACCGCAATCGTCATTTGAAAGCACAGATTCCATCAATTTATACAAAAAAATGCAGACCAATATAAAAGTAAGGACTCCATAAGAAGCAAGAATATCAATATGGGTATTATGTAACTGGGAAACTCCTGTTCCCTTACTTATCTGATAATAAGCACCCAATATAGGCGAACTCATAAGTTCATCAATTGCATTTTCCCAAATAAAAGCTCTCGAATCCAGACCTTTCCCCTCACCGATCATGAATGAAAATGTTTTTGTCAAGGTTCGGGAGTTTATGCTTTGCATATATACAGCCACAAATATGAGTGGCGCAACAGCAGATAAGGCTAAAAACCATTTCTTTAATCTTAACTGTTTCTTAGTGATGGCAAATATAATCGAAAGAAACAAGAAAATTGTAACCGCCAACAGAGAATTTCTAGACAAAGTTTGATATAAAAATACCATTTCAACTATTGCCGTAATCAAAAGGACTGCCTTCCTGGTCTTGTTTTTCTCGTCGAAGAACATTGTTATCAAATATATTATCATACAGGAAAGAAATAGTGCTGTAAGATTTGGATTTGTAAAGCGGAATGTCAAATAATTTGTATAAAATCCGTTAAGTATATGCATCTTTTTGTTCTGTGTAATATACATAAATATTAAAAAGAAGCAAATTCCAATATATGAATACTCTAAAAACAAAGCAAACTTATCTTTGCGTTCTATTTTTGCAGCCGCAGAAAAAAATAGAATAGTGCAGCAAAACATAATATACTTTTTATAATAAGCAAAAGATGGGCAAAATCCCGACAACATACCATTCAGTGTTACACTCATAAAAGCAGTGATAATTATAAAAATTGCCAGGACGTCAAGATTCGTTATCCTTTCCGTAAGCGTATATATCCAAATAATGGCTGAAACAAAGAATGTTCCTGCAAAGAATATACTTGTGAGTTCGGATTGTCCAAACAGCTGACAAATTATTATTGCCGCACCCAACAGATAATCAGAATATAATAGTCCTTGCTTTATTCGCTGCATGCCATCCTCCGATATAAGCCCTCATACTGGCGTATCATAATCTCCTTGGAGTACCTCTCTTTTGCTCTTGCTTCAATCTCCATGCTTGAAAAAGATTTTTTTGATGTTATAAAATTCTTTATACATCTTTCTAATCCATCCATATCACCATATGTCACGAATTTGCTATATTCCGGGATGGAAATCATTTCCGGCGCCCCGGCACAGAAACCCATCACCGGAGTTCCACAGCACAAACTCTCGGCGCACACCATCGAATAGGTTTCACGCCTGCTCGTCAGCACAGTTATATCCGCCATACTGTAGTATTCCGCTAATAGATTTTGATCATTTATTTCTCCAAGCAAAATCATATTTTCTGGTATTTTACCAGATATCTCATATTTTCCTGCAATGATTACTTTGACTGGTAAATCACGTAATCTGTTTGCAAGATCTATTATAAAAGCTCCACCCTTGGGGTCTCCAGGCTTGTCTCTAAACATAGATGTTGCCTGAAAAAGCACAGTTTCATTCTCAATATTGTGTTCACGTTTCACTCTATTTTTACTGCTGCGATGAAAAATTTCCGTATCAACACCATTTAGTATTACTTCGTGCTTCATATCAGCAAGAATCGGCGACTTTTTCGCACGTTCCATAAGCCACGGAGAAACAGATACTACACTGATTCGTGAGCCAAAGCCAGAAAAAGCCTCAGACATTTTTAAAAAGCTCTCATGTGTTCTATCAAAAAACATACTCTTTGTTGCATCACTCAGTCTTGGACAATTTCCGCAACCTATTTTCCAACGGTCACAATCAAATGAATGTCCGCAGTTTGCAGTATACATAAACTCAGCATGTAAAGTCAGTACTGTTGGTATGCCTGATTTTTTTAAATATTCTATCAATTTATATATGTTTACAAAATTTCCATTAATGCACTGAACATGAATTATATCCGGATGTTCGTGTTCTATCAACTCAATAACCCGATGGGTAGACAATACACACCCACCATACCTTATTCCACTCAACATAGAAACTGCGCTGTTTAGCTTCCCATAAATATCACTGCACACGCGGTAAACATTTTTCTCATTCACAGTGAATCCGCGGCCATATAAAACTATTGAATCAAAGCCATCATTTATGAGGGCATTATGTAGAAGTTCTGTCAGTTTTCCTGTACTTCCTGCACGATAGACATTATTTATCTGTAAAACTTTCAAAAAAATCACACCAATACAAAGACCAATACTGTAGAGGCAAAAATGCCTCTACAGTAATTAGCAGATAAAATCCTAATTTAGCCTAAAATCATCTTTCCGTCAGCATCAAACTCATACGAGCCTTCCGGCATAAGACCGTTGGTCTTGGTGATCCAGTACTTTCTTCCGTGAACGACCTCACCGTTTGTGCGGACATAGTAATATGAGCCATTGATCTCGATAAGTCCCGCATAATTGAGCTTACCATCCTTGTAATAGTAAAGGCTGTCATTCTCGCTGACTATTCCATTCTTCTTTTCCGAAGGATCGGTGGGTTTGGGAGGATTGATCATCTTTCCATCTGCATCGAACTCATACGAGCCCATAGGCATAAGGCCGTTGGTCTTGGTGATCCAGTACTTTCTTCCGTGAACAACCTCTCCGCTTGTGCGGACATAGTAATATGAGCCGTTGATTTCGATAAGTCCCGCATAATCGAGCTTACCATCCTTGTAATAGTAAAGACTGTCATTCTCGCTGACTATTCCATTCTTCGGAATCTCGATCTTAAGTCTGCCTTCTTCATCGAATGTGTAAGTGCCGTCTTCCATCAAGCCATGATTGTTTGAACAGTAATAGCTGCGGTTAACGACAAGCTGTCCATTGCTTCTCACATAGTAATAGTTCTCACCGACCTTTATCATGCCAGCAGGAGCCTTAATACCATCAACATAATAGTACTTATCGCCGTTTTCATTTAAGATACCGTTTTTGCCGGTATCCTCGTCATGAAGAATAACTCCGTTTTCATCGAAGAAATATCCCCATTCTGGAAGGCTAAGTCCGTTTGTCTTTGTTATCCAGAAGTCAACTTCTTTATTGCCCTTAACTGCTTTGCTCAGCGTGAAATCAAAGTCTTTGCCCTTGTTTGCCTTTGCATCGGCAGAAGTTACGAAGTAATAGTAATTGACTTCGCCATTTTCTTTAACAACGCGCTTCAGGCCGGCCTCTTCCTCAATGATGCCTTTATTGAGCCAATATGTATCGGCTCCGATACTATAAACACCGGTGACATCGCTCTGGAATACGCCTTCCGCATCAAAGACACAGCGGGCTTCTTCCGTTGCTCCATCGGGGACCAGCGTCGTGATTCCGGTAGCCACGTATCCGGTTTCGGTGTCCAGATAGTAGGTATTGCCGTCAATGACTGTCCAGCCTGTCTTCTGCAGTTCGCCGTTTTTGTAGTACTGCCTGCCCTGCTCATCAAAAGACCAACCGTCGGCGTGCTTCCAGTTTGCCTTGAGATTCAAATCGGAGAAGGCCAAGAGCGATTCTTCATCCCATTTTTCATCATAAAGTTCATAGGAGTCCCAAACACTGTAACCCACGGTGCCGGTAATAAGCCAACCGTCGAAGACATAACCATCGCGGGTAAAATCACATTTGGGAAGCATATAATACTCATCAGAGGAGCCATTGGCGATTTTTACGGTGTCCATTGTACCGTCACCACCGTTGGCGTCGAAGGTAACGGTCAGCTTTTTAAAACTTGTAAACTCTGCCTTAAAATCAATGTCCGCATGAGGATAAAATCCCCAACCATCGATTTTATTAGTTTCATCATAAGGAGTCCAACGATTTGCAAATTTGTAGGTGTAATTCTCGTCCTCAGGTTTTGTTGGTATTGGATGCTCAAAATCATCATAATAAGCATTTTCCTCGCAGGTGTAGTAGCCTTCCTGCAGAACTTGATCGTCCCAGTTGAGCCAGCGGACGTGGTACTTGTGCAGGGTCCACTGTGCATAGAGCGTGGTATTCTCGGAGATAGTAACAGATGCCTTGTCGTCATATTTCGTGCCTGTACCGTCAGGCTTAGTATTCCATCCGGCAAAATCATAGTCCGCTCTGGTGAAGGTGTTAGCAGACAGTGTGGCGGACTTGCCGGGATTCACAGTCTGGGTGCCCATATTTCCCTCGCCGCCGTTGGCGTCAAAGGTTATAACCGGTTTCTGCGTCCACTGCGCATAGAGCGTGGTATCGGCATCGAATTTCACTGTTGCCCCGTCGGCATATCCCGTACCTGTACCGTCAGCCTTAGTATTCCAACCGGTAAATGTATAACCCTCACGAGTGAATGTGTTGGAGCTGAGCTGCTTATCATAACCGGGGTTCGCCATTAAAGCTGCCATCTCGCCCGTGCCGCCATTAGCGTTAAAGGTAATTGTGATGTTATTCTTTTTCAAAGCCCATATGCCATCATACACCAAGTATGTATCGCCGGCTTGTGAGCCCTTGGTTTCGGTATAAGTGCCATTAGTGTTGTGAAGCCTTGCGGGGGTGATAGGGATCTCGTGAGCTGTCACGTCGGTACCGCTCTGCGTGTACTGATATGTTGTTGTTGTTGTTTTCGTGTCGGGTGCAACCTGCTGGACATATTGACCGGTTCCCTTGGAGGAGCAGATATCGGCACCGCTTGCGGTGGTATAAACTCCACCAATTGCGGTCAATGTTCCATTGACATCCACCTTTGCATCGGCAAGCGGTGCGCGTTTGCCTGTCCTGCCGGGTGCGGAGACCACCGGAACAAAATGTGCATTTCCGCCACCGCTGCAATAGCTGCCCCACTCGTCCACATCATAGATATAGATGCTCTTTCCTTTTGACACCACTAATTCGGCATCCTTTGCAATTGACGCCTGCACTCCGGGAAGCAGAGCCGCCGTCTGGTTAACAGTCAGTCTGCTGCCGGAGGTCAGGTTTATGGTCATGTTATTTGTAAGCGGCAAAACATAGCTGCTGGAGCTGACGCTCATGCTCGCCAGTTTCAGGTTCAAGCTGTTGACCTCGGCCTCGCCGTTGACCGTATAGATAACTCTGTCCGTGCTGCCGTCATATTCCTTAGTAATACTTCCAGAATCAAGCTTAAACATGCCGTTTTCGCCAATGAACGGGATGGAAGTGGGAAGAATTTTACTTTCTATAGGTGCCCTAGCATATACCGCAGTATAAACCGTCTCGCTTGCACCGGCATGAAGCGTTAGCGGCACCTCCACGTTTTGAACCGCATACTGGTTAAACGGGAACACATTATTATCCATTTTACTGGAGGCACTGCCGCCGCGGAAGTCCAAAACCTGATACCACTCGTAAACGGAGCCGCCGGACTCAACCGTAACGGCACCGCCGCCGGAGATAAAGCCCCATGCATAGAGGTTAGCGCCGCTCTTCACGGTTATGGTGCTGCCGGACTCCATTTTTATGAAGCCATAAGGACCCACCATCTTGCCTTGTTGACTACCGCCCGGTGCATAATACTGCCCACCGACGCTGATTGCGCCATTAACCGTAAGAGAGCTGCCTGCGCTCATCGTCAGCGTTCGGAAAGGATTGGCAACTTCCGTTGTAGATCTAGTGGCTATCGGTGTCGTGGTATAAAGTGTCCCCACTTCATCAAACGGTATAAGCAGAGTAACATCGTCGGGGATAATATAATTTCCGCTGATAGTACCGCTGTTGAGCAAAATTACTGTTTTCTGCGTGCCGGCATGTGCATATGCACATGCTTCATTAAGATCAATGAACTTCAACGCACCAACGCCAAAAAATGCAGTTGTATTTGCCACAAACTTCGGTGATATCGTCATATTCGCAGATGCGCTGAATGTATAAGTTGCATCTGTACTCAGCACCGTATTTTTCTCCACATTGTACCAGCCAAAGAATATATAGCCATCGTTCGCGGTTGCCGTAACAGTATATTCGCTTCCCGCCGCTGCCGTTTTAGATATCTCCTCCGTAACCTCTTGAGCAGATCCGCTTCCAGCAGCAACTTTGAAGCTTCCGTTCTCGGCGGGTTTGAAGGTCGTCGTCACATTTCCGGCATCGGCTCTTATAAGCGAAAGTCCGGAAATTGTTAAGTCATTGGTAGATTCGCCTTTGGGTGATGTAAGCGTTATCGAAATACTCTTTCCCGCATCGAGCTCCGCATTATAGTTACCTTGGCGTTCACTAATAGCCCCACTCAGAGAGCCGTCGCTTTTCAACTCATAATGAAATTTCAAAGTGGCCTTGCTTCCTGAATTGTTTGTGAGAGTTAAGGTCGTTTTGGCAATTCTTGGAAACTTATTCATTGCCTTATATCCGGTTGCCTTTCCAACTATAGTAGTACCGTTTGCAGACCATTCAGCCTTGCCGTTTGATGGGGTTGTATATGTTGCCCCAAGTCCGTCAATCGTCTGAAGTGTTTCGCTGGCTGCTTTGGCAGTAAGCACAAAACCCGGAAGTGCGGACAGTACTATTACCAGCGCAAGCACAAAAGAACATATTCGTTTCAAATTGATTTTCATTCATTCATTCCCTCTTATTTAGATTTGGCTTCAAAATTTTCGGTCGCTTGCCAGACGACCGATTTTAACAAACTTCTTGCCCCTTTTACTTTGCCCTGACCCGAAACATTTTTATCTGCCTCGGGTCAGGCGAAAATTAGACGTTAACTACCATCTTTCCGTCAGCATCAAACTCATACGAGCCTTCCGGCATAAGACCGTTGGTCTTGGTGATCCAGTACTTTCTTCCGTGAACGACCTCACCGTTTGTGCGGACATAGTAATATGAGCCATTGATCTCGATAAGTCCCGCATAATTGAGCTTACCATCCTTGTAATAGTAAAGGCTGTCATTCTCGCTGACTATTCCATTCTTCTTTTCCGAAGGATCGGTGGGTTTGGGAGGATTGATCATCTTTCCATCTGCATCGAACTCATACGAGCCCATAGGCATAAGGCCGTTGGTCTTGGTGATCCAGTACTTTCTTCCGTGAACAACCTCTCCGCTTGTGCGGACATAGTAATATGAGCCGTTGATTTCGATAAGTCCCGCATAATCGAGCTTACCATCCTTGTAATAGTAAAGACTGTCATTCTCGCTGACTATTCCATTCTTCGGAATCTCGATCTTAAGTCTGCCTTCTTCATCGAATGTGTAAGTGCCGTCTTCCATCAAGCCATGATTGTTTGAACAGTAATAGCTGCGGTTAACGACAAGCTGTCCATTGCTTCTCACATAGTAATAGTTCTCACCGACCTTTATCATGCCAGCAGGAGCCTTAATACCATCAACATAATAGTACTTATCGCCGTTTTCATTTAAGATACCGTTTTTGCCGGTATCCTCGTCATGAAGAATAACTCCGTTTTCATCGAAGAAATATCCCCATTCTGGAAGGCTAAGTCCGTTTGTCTTTGTTATCCAGAAGTCAACTTCTTTATTGCCCTTAACTGCTTTGCTCAGCGTGAAATCAAAGTCTTTGCCCTTGTTTGCCTTTGCATCGGCAGAAGTTACGAAGTAATAGTAATTGACTTCGCCATTTTCTTTAACAACGCGCTTCAGGCCGGCCTCTTCCTCAATGATGCCTTTATTGAGCCAATATGTATCGGCTCCGACGCTGTAAACACCGGTGACATCGCTTTGGAATACGCCATTCGTATCGAAGACATATCTTGCTTCATGACCGTCTTTTGTAAGCTTCTGAATACCGGTAACAATATATCCGGAATTATCAAAATAATATTCGTTACTTTCAACAGTTGCCCACTGAGCGCAATATGCTTTTTCGCCATTAACGATGTATGTTCTTCCGCCGGCTTCATCAACCCAACCGGTGTTTCCGACTCTATTAAAGACTGCTGTGTATGTTGCATCGCCGTCAACAGTCTTTATCTCTGGCGACCAACCGGCAAACTCATAGTGATAATATGCATCGCCGAGCTTTTCCGTTGTTCCTTTGTATGACGGCGTTACGCCCTTTTCATAAATCTCTTCGGTTTCTTTCCCGTCAACAATCCATGTTACCTTTGCACCGGTTTTGGGAATTATCTTGCCTTTTTCAAGAAGTTTATTGCAAACAGAACAATACTTGTCGCCGGTATATCCGTCCTCTGTCAGCGTTGCATCAACTACACCGCGGATTTCTTCTTTATGTCCTTTTGCCGGAATCTCGGTCTGTGCAACAATAACCGCACCGCAAGCAGAACAGTGTTTACCTTCCGTTTTACCCGGCTCAGTACAGGTAGGTTCAACCGCCGCATCGATAACTTCGGTGTGTTTATGTTCCGGGGGATTTAACATTCGACCATCTTTGTCGAATGTATAATTCCCCTTTTTCATAAGACCGTTTGTTTTATCCACCCAGTATGTACCATTTTTTACCATAGTCCCATAACTGTCGTCATAGGCGAAATAATAGTAATATCCGTCAACAAAAACAAGTCCGGGATAATCAACAACAATACCATTTTCGACTAATCGTGTTTTTCCCTTTACTTTGTCTTCGTAAAATCCCGAAAAGTTTTCTTGCCAAACACCATTATCATCAAAAATATAAAACACATTTTTATTTTGAATATTGAAAGCATACGCACCGGTAGCCGCATAGTAGCTCGAACGGAAATAGTACTTCTGACCGTCAATTGTCATCCACTTTTGCGAAGCCCAACTTCCCGCCCACATATATCTGGTTCCCTTACTATCTCTTATAAGATCTCCGCGAACCAAAATATGATTGGCAAACACATAGTTGTATCCACCTATTTTCTGATTACCGTCAACTGCTTTTCCGCTTTTCAGATCAAAATAATAGTTGTCCGTTCCGCCGCTTGCATTTTCAATCGGGCACCAACCGGTTTTCAATTCACCGTTAACCGCGTAGAAGACATCTCCGTCCTGCTCGAATAATCCAGATACCTTGCCCTGACAGACTCCATTTTCATCGAAGCTGTAGTAATAGTAATGTCCCTCATCATTATAACCGGGAACTTTCTTTATACCGGTTACAGGAACATTATTAACATAGTAATAGCTGCGGTTGTCATCTGACAGAACCCACCCCTCAAGCTTCGACTTGTCCAAAGTGAACTTGTCTTCAAACGAAGTACATTCGGCTTCAAAATGTGCACCCTTTTCCGTCTCGTCATTGGGATTAATATAAGGATACAGATCGTATTTTTCCTGATTCTCCGGATTGCTTGCAATACTGTACACATTGCTTGAACGAAGATATATATCATAACTTATATTGCCTGAATTTATAACATTGAGGCAATCCTTATCATCCCAGTTAGCTCCCGCTTTCGGTGTCATCTTTATTCCGCTGAGAACACAAATCGGGTTGGCGGTTGCGGGATCTATCGGCTTGCTTTGCTTGTTCCAATTGCAAACAATTGTTAAAGTATGATCATTTTTATTAAAGTCAGCGCTCGTCATCCTGAAATATTCATTTACTATTGTCATTTCAGAATAATCAACATCAAACTCCGGATCAATTTTTAATTTTATTCTCACCTCTGTCAGTACACTGACTCGTTCGGCGAGCTGAAGCAGAAAATCCCACGCCGTAACACCTTCCTTATCTGAACCAGGAAGCAGCGCTATCATCGGCTCTATTTTATCCGGAATCGGTATTTCTCTCATATCCATAGCAAATGTATAAGATACATCCATATCCTTGTCCGGATCAACCACACGATAATACTTATCATCTTTCGTTGTGGAATTAGAAACTTCACGATTCCAAGCAAACATGCGGTCGCTGCCGATAGCTTTTTCAAAATCGAAGACCGCTTCATCGGATTTGTATATACTTACCTTTATTTCACAATATGAGTATCCGTCCTCATCGCTCAAAAGCATCGCGGCCACAACAGCATTGCGAATGCCGGACTCTTCTTTTGCATCAAATATTAATTCGTTCAACTTGTCCGGGTCACATGATGTTTCCGGATCTGCTACAATATCAACATCTCCTGCATTTATACAAACCGCGTTACCCTTGTATGTTGCTTTCAGAGGCAATTCAGTCGGAACACCATAAATAACATTGAGAGTCTCTTTCTCGAATGACAGTCCATCAGGAACAACAACATGAAGCGTTCTGTGCCCCACAAGTTTATTTTCAAGATAGAGCTCGAGATCAACATCCCCGATCTCAATAGCAGTAACGGTATTACCATCTATTTTGGCGACACTGTCATCTGACACACGAAGAATTGCACCTTCAGGAATATTGGCGGCATTTCCCGAACCGCTTACTCCGGACAGCGTTACCTCAAGGCTCGTACCTACCGTAAAATAATCCGCCTTTGTAGAAATTATAGCGTGGTCAAACTCATCAGAAGTTTTTGCAGTTGATACAACAAGCAAGGATGAGCTTACCGAACGTTCATATCCGTCGGAAGGGTTATTGACAACGGCAACCTGATCGCAACCCTCTTCCTTTGCAGCATATGTTGTGGAACCGCCTCCATCAAGATTTATCGCAACGACACAACCAGCATCCAGCATTATCTGCGCTATTTCCTGTGCACTTCCTCCGGCAGAAACGGGCTCCTGGCGTCCATCAAGTGCCATAAGGACAACTCTGTTGTCAGCTGTAATTCCAACACAAGTTCTGGAAGCTCTGGAGTTATAATAGTCACCGCTTGATTCCACTACGGATTTTCCATCTTTTACAAGATATATGCTGCCACCCACAGCCTCCTGAACATTTTCACTATATGATGCCCATTCAGAGGCGCTACCTATCACCGGAGTTCCATCCTTCAAAATAGCAAAGAAGTTTTCGCTGTTTGCTCCATTGTATGTAACCCCTTCCATAACCAACGCACCACTTGGCCGTCCAGAAGTCATATCATAAAAGTCTGCATTAACACCGACTATAGTATTGTAATTTTCAATATAATTTGGGGAATCATTCGGATTACTATGTCTAGCCTGCGCTGCCGCCATCTGGTCCGTAACTCTTGACATAGCCCATCCGGTGCACTCGTTGTTATTATAGTTAGCATAAACGTTAACGTCTTCTCTTCCGATATCCGCTGTAGCTATATAATATGCAATACGTTTCTCATCTTTAGTGTATGCAAATTTTTTGTCCTGTGTAATTCCAGGAGCAAGGGTTGTTCTTGAACTCGAATATACAGAATAGTAATCGTTCGACTGTTCACCAATCTTATCCTTAGCCAAATCATAAAGATAATCGGCAAAAACATAACAACATGCGATTCGCAGATCAGAATCTTTGGCAAGTCCTCTAGACTCTTCAAGAATGGTTGTGCTACTATTACTCTTATATATATTATAGACGGCATTTCGAATTGCCTCTTGGCTGATGCAACCGCTAAATCTATTGGAAAGGAAGAACGTCGCTCGGTTTTCATCAGTCAAATATTTTGTAAAATAATTTGACATTACAGAGCTAAGCTTTTTACCGCCGTTTTTAAGCTGCATCATAATATAATAGGAATCGAGATCTCCATAAATATCCAGAATTCCGAAAGAACTTTCGTCTGGATCATCGTACTTGAAGTACTTACTATCTATCTCTGATACCATAGACTCAACACCAGATGCATCGACACCGTGTTTCTTCGAATATTCCATGAGATCACAAATATCCCCGGCCCAACTTCCGAAATCGGCGTTTGCTGCAGCAAATTTGTTATAATACGCCATGCTCAGAGATGCAAACATATGTGCGAACTCAACTGTTTGACCATTGGGGATCACAAACTCACCTATCCCCCTCAGACTCCTAACATTTGTTCCACACTTTTCATCCTGCGCCGCAACATATGCCGTAAACGCAGTATTTTCGACCCCCGCAAGTACACCCCAAGTTCCGTCATTATACTTTTCGATGCCTGTACGGATATAATTTATAACAAGACCAACTGCATCTTCGGCATGATTCCGTGCATAACTGTCGGCATATTTTTCGAGGTCTTTCAAATTAACAATGAACTCGTCAAAATTGCCTGCAGTGTCGGATCCATTCTCTGCAAATGCCGCCATCGGCGCAAAAATGCCTATTATCATAATTAAAGCCAAAAGCAGAGAAACAAATCTTTTTTTTGTTATCCTGTTCATCTATATTCCTCCTATTTATGTATGTATTGCAAATTATAAAACTGATAATTTTTCACTGACCGTAATATTGTGGCAATGCAATATCTCTGCCATAACCGCGTTGTTTATCTCTTGGCTATGGTTTTTATCAGCAAGTGCCTGTGCCTTGCTAACATATTTCTCATATAGATCTGGATTTCGGATCAAATGGCAAATTTTTTGTCCAAACTCTTCCGCTGATTCGAGAATAACCGCCGCTCCATTTTCTTTCAAATATTCTATAGATGAAATATCAAGAGGACCATAAGCAAAAATACAGGCCCCGCTCCTGAGGCTCTCACCTATCTTAGTTGAAAGCGAGTATGCGGTCCTCGCCTTTGATACACTGTCAAAAGCTTCAACATGAAGAATAAATTTTGCGCGTCCAAGTATTTTTTCAACTTCTTCCGGATCTGCTGCTCCATGAAATCTTATTCCATTTTCTTCAACAAGAAGTTTCAGTGTATGTTCGTTTTTATCTCCCGAGTACACATCAATGCATTCATACCCACCCGGCTTTGCTCTGCTGAGCTGTCTTCCAAGTTCCAAAAGTGGTTCAATTCTGTTTACGCCTAGCCCTCCGACATATACTATTCCCGATCTTTCTTCTTTGGGCAGCATCTTGCTGTTTTTAGGTGCTGATATTCGTACAACACTTATCGGCTGCGTAAATATTGCGCCATAATCGCGCTTCATTTTGTCACTGATAACAACAATAGACTCTACTCGTTCCGAGATTTTCTTTACCCATTTCATTAGGTTTTTGTAACAATATCTTCCACCTAAAGTATTTGTATGTCTTTTTCCAATATAGAAATCATCGCAACACCACATTACAATCGGAATTTTAAGCCGACGTGAAATCTCATATGTGATTTCATATGAAAAGGCATAATCACCTGACGCAAAAAAAACCAGATCTGGCGAAAAATCATTTATCCATTTCCAAAAATCTGTCGTATCCCATTTTCCCAGCTTCCACATCAAATTGCGCGCATTATATATCGGCGGCGTTCTTTTTCTGGAAAATTGATAGATTTTTGAAACCAAGCCTGTATCGGTACGGATTTCTTTCACAGTATTCTTTATATCGCCACTATCAAAAACTCTACACCTGGTATTCCTTGTAATTACAGAAAATAATATATCCTGATCCCTTATGCGAAGATAATTTTCGCACATATTGGTAGTTGGTCTTTCTGAATGAAAATAGATCTGTGCCAAATTTTCTTTGTTTACACAAGAAAGCATACTCACAAGCGTTTTGCCCATTGCGCTTGAATTGCTAAACACATTATGACTAATTACCAATATGCGTGGTTCCGCTTGCACACCATTTCCACCTTTCATCTGTTATCTAATACTACCTAATGCTACGCGTATACTCAGAAAACTCCATAGACTTTTGCAATTCAATGTATTTTTTGTATGAATTATGCGGATCAACGATTTCCCCATGAACCTTGCAACCGCGTTTTTCTTCCGAAAGCGGTATCATATAGTCACCATAAAGCCTTGTCAATAATTCGTCATAATATTCTGAAACCGGTAACGACAAATCCTCAAACTGCATATCCACCGTTTTTTCAAACCACTTGCGTGGAAAAATACTTTTCTCATATCTTTTGCTTGCCGCCAAAAAAGAATGAACCATATTGGAGCCACTGTCCTTTTCGCGGATGCAGAGTCTTTTAAAAGGCTCAAGTGGAAGCAAACGACAAAACTGCATAAAACACTTTTTTTTAAAACTATCAGTCTCATATCCGCGGGCATACAGAGCCTTTGCAATCACTATTTTTGAAGCCCAAAACTGAAACTTTCTGATTATTTTGTTATCCGACAGATTATCACACGGAAAAATATCTATATATATGCCCTGATGAATTTCGGGGTCTTTCGGATGATATTTCTCTATGCACGCCGTATTATTGAGCCGCAACTTTGAAAACTGCATCGGCCAATGTGGGCTGAACTCCCGCTGAACAAAATACTTTTCAGTATCAAAATCTTTCGCGGCATATTCAAAGAACCGGTCATACTCCGAGCGCAGCATAATAACATCCGCATCGTCATCCCACGGGATAAAGCCGCGATGTCTGACTGCACCCAATGCAGTGCCCGCAAAAAGCATATATTGAATATTATGTTTTCTGCATACGGCATCAAAATCTTTTAATATGGAAAGTAAAATCTTCTGATGTTCATTAAGTTTGCTAACCCGTACCGAATCAACCATATTCACAACCTCTTATATTTTCTGAATCCGTTATATGTATATGACGCAAAGGCGCAAAAGGCTTTTTTTAAAGGGAGTTTCTCTACCTTGCGGTAAACTATCCATCTATTTTTTGCTGATTTGATTTTGTTGTGCGACCTTGAGCCTTCGATAACTCTGTAATCTGAAAGAGGTTCTTCACAACCAACCGCTTCCAATCCATTCCTCATCAAACTCAGCCAAAAGACATAGTCCTCATGAAAGTTCCCACTTGTAAATCGGTGTTTCCCAGCAGAATTATTGCAAAGTATTGCTGTAGAGCAGCTTATGACACTACTCTTTAACATTTCCTCATATGATGTAATCGGCGGAACAATAAATTCAGATATTTTTTTGCCATACTTATCTATTAAGCAATACGAGCAGTAGACTATGTCCGCACCGGTTTTTTTGGCAAGCTCGAGCTGTTTCTCAAGCTTGTCCTTATGCCACACATCGTCACTGTCAAGCAGTGCTATCCAACTGCCTTTCGCCAAATCCATGCCTTTGTTGCGTGTCAGCGCAACTCCCATGTTTTTCGAATTACTATAGAGAGTTATTCTCGAGTCAATATCTGAAAACTGTTTGACTATGTTTGCAGTACTATCCGTTGAACCATCGTCAATAATCAGAAGTTCCCAGTTTTCATAAGTCTGTGCTATCACTGAGTGTATTGCTTCTGATATATACTTTTCAGAATTATATGACGGCATAACCACAGAAACCAACGGTCGCATATTTTCGACGAAACTCAACCTTTCTGTCCTCCCATCACATGTGCTTTCTCAATATTTTTTTTGCACTTCTCCCAATCTCTGTACCCACTGCCGAGCATATGAATATCGCTGCCGAGGTACTTTGCATATCCGTTTTTGACCCAGGATATATACCGCTTTCGCCGCAGAGGATTCTTGAAGCACTCGACATTCAGCTGCAGCGGAATCCCCTCGCCTATCAGCCTTTCTATATCTTCCGGCGGGTATCTGTCGGCATGGGCGATGACTATCCGTATATCATCCCGATCGTTGAGACAGTCAACTGTTTCCCATACCGATTCCGGCCATTTATAGAACGGCAGCTCGAGCAGCAGTTCTTTTGTCCCCTGACGACACAGGCGATCAAGTCCGTCGAGCTGATCCATTCCGTCGCAAATCAGCACCTCTGCGCCGAGAATTATCTTCGGTGCGCTATCCGGCAGATTTGCTTTCAAGGCTTCGTAGGTTCTTTGCCGCCTCGCAAGAAATGATTCCACACTCTCCTTGTGCGGATAAAAATGCGGAGTTGCGCATATGGTTTTTATTCCCACGCTTTTAGCCATTTCTATCTGCCCGAGCGACATTTCTATACCGTCACTTCCATGATCGCATCCGGGAAGTATATGGGAATGATAATCAAAAGTAATATCCATTGCAGTATCACTCACTTGGCGTTGTTGGACCTATCTTCATACGAATATTTATATCCGTACTTATGTCCGTATTTATAGCTATATTTATAGCCGTATTTGTAACCGTACTTGTCGCTGTATCGATATTTGTAGGAATATTTAAGCGATTTCATATTCATATCATTGACAACCACTCCGCACAGATTTCCACCTGCACGATCAACTGCTTCCAGTGCCATGCTCAGCTCATCCGAGGTCGTCGAACCCGACTTTGCAACAACCACCACGCCGTCAACAAAAGTCGAAATTATCTGTGCATCAGCAACGGTATTTATCGGCGGTGTATCAATGATCACATAGTCATAACTTTTTGCGCATCTCTTAATGAATTGCTTCATTATATCCGACGCCAAAAGCTCCGACGGATTGGGCGGTATTGTGCCCGTGCACACTATCGACAACGGCAGGTTTTCTACCCTTACAAGCTCCAGCGAGCCCATTCCCGCTAGGAAATCGCAAAGACCCGTTGATATATCAACTTTCCAAAGTCTGCGCTGAGTGGGCTTACGCATATCCGCGTCGATGAGCAGCGTCTTTTTGCCGAGCATCGCATAGCTTATCGCAATATTTGCAGCCGTAAGACTCTTTCCTTCCGAGGGGTTCGCGCTAGTTATCGCAAAGACCTTGCAAGGGCCTTCTTTGTCCGCCTTCATGCAAAACATCAAGCTTGTTCGAAGCTTTACATATGCCTCTTTTATCGCAAAGGGGCTATCGTTGTTTATAAGCCTTTTCCTGTTGACGGAAACTGTATCAGTCGTTGTTTTTTTCCGATTTATCATCTTTATCTTTCTTATTTTCACAGCGTATCACCCCTCCTTTCGTAAGTTTCCAATAATCATATTTATCCCCGGACACATCTATCTCGGGTATTTGTCCCAAAACAGTTACGCCGGACAGGCTTTCTATATCTTCCGGCAGATATATCGTTGTATCTGAAAGCATCTTAAGTATAAGCGCAACCGACATTCCGATAACGCCGATAAGAAAACCTATCGCAGTGTCAAAAACGGTTCTGGGAGATGACTTTTCCGTTGCAACCTCCGGTCGGTCAACAACCTCAACTCCACCGGCTTTGGTTATTCTGACTATTTCGGTCGGCGCAACATTTGCAAATGATTTTCCTACATCGCAGGCAAATTCCGCGCTGTTGGATTTGATAACAACCTCGAGCAGCTGCGTATCGGAAACGACTGAAACATCAATCATCTCACTGAGATCTTTTCTGCTCAAGTCCGATTTGTCTCCGAGATCCTTTAGCACCGCGTCGAGCACCGAGTTGCTTTCGAGTATCTTTGAGTATGTAGTCGCAAGACTCTCTGCGGCCTGAAGATCACTGTTGTTTACCGTGCTCGCGTGAGCAGCCTTATCTGCATTGTTATAGACATAAAAGCTCACTCTCGACTCATATGTCGGAGCAATAAGGAATGTTGTAATTAGCCAAACTATGAGCGCACATGCAAAGCCGGAAATTAGCAGCCAATAAAACTTGCCCAACAGCAGCCGCAGCACACTCCATAATGTTATCTCGTTATTATCCGCCACACCGGACGGAGTTTTAGTTTTCACCATATTTGCGATCTATCCTCCATTATATTTCTATCTCGCGCCATCATGCGTGAACACGAGTTTCACCGTTTTTAATATGCATTTTATATCAAGCAGTATTGAACGTGACTCCATATACTCGATATCATAATCAAGCTTTGATTGTGGGTCGAGCTCATATCCGCCGTTTACCTGTGCAAGTCCGGTCAACCCCGGCTTAACTGCAAGGCGATTCCTAAAATTCGGGATGTCGCGTTCAAACTCAGAGTAAAAAAACTCTCTCTCCGGACGCGGCCCGACCAAACTCATATCACCCACAAGTATGTTCCACATCTGCGGCAACTCATCTATACGCGTCTTTCTCAGGAATCTTCCTACGCGTGTGGCTCTTTGGTCGCTAGCTATCGCCCACTGCGGTCCGTCTTTTTCAGCGTCGATATACATTGAACGGAATTTGTACATCACAAACGGCTTTTCGTCTTTTCCTAGGCGTTCCTGTTTAAATAGCACCGGACCTTTTGAGTCAAGCTTTATTGCAATTGCAATTATTGGCATAAATAAAAATAAAACGAGACTCACAGCAATAGCAAATACTATGTCGAAAGCTCGTTTAAAAAACAAATATGCTTTACTCCCCGAGACCTTTACAATCTCAGGGTCGGTTCCTTTTAAGATTTTGAAATCATAGGTTTCCTCTATGTTCGATAAATACTGTGCGTTTCCCGTTTCCATAGCAACCACATACCGAAAAGCCCCCGCTTTTCAGTATTCCCGGTCTCCTCTCTTCCTGTTTTCCCCACAAATCTCCTATATGACACCCGAGTGGCATCATAGCTGTCAAACAGCTCATAAAAAATATAAAAAAACGAATGGGAACACCCGTTTTATACACAATACTTGTCAGTTTTCGTAGAGTTATCTCATCAATGAAATAACCATATTCCTATTTTTCGCCTAATTATAGCACAATAATCCTAAATTCGCAATGGCTATTTAGCAAATAAACTCATTTTTATTATAAAAATTTTTCATCATAAAAAGTGATGAGGAAAATAGCGTAATATCAACGTTTTTTGATGCTTGTCCCGAATATACACAACATTTATTTTTGCAAATAGGCAAAACAAATGACACTGGAGGTAATTTTATGTCAGCAAAGAAAGAAAAAGCCGTAATTACTGCAAGACAAATCAAAAGGTGTTTGCCCCCTGCTAAGTTAAATCCTGCCGGGCACAGAGACAGCAAAAATCTACGGGTAAAAGTAACTGTCGTAAACGCTCAATCACATGAAAAAACGCTTGAATATTACTGCAAAGACTGGCTTTCGGTAATAAAAACAAGGATAAAAGACTCGACATACATTAAATATTTCAATATTGTTAATAATTATATCTTACCTTTTTTGGGTGAGATGCATCCGGAAGAAATAAATGACCTTGTTATTATGAAATTCGGAAACACTCTTTTGGAATCGGGATCAAAGGACAATAACCCGCTTTCTCCTAAAACTGTAAAAGATATACTGCTTGTTTTAAATTCTGTGATGAAACACATCAGACTTTTTTATAAGCGTGACATCCCACCGGTAAACATAACATACCCGAAGCGTCCAAAAAAAGACATAAGAGTTCTCACCGCCGAGGAGCAGAAAAAGCTGGTTGAATATCTGACAATTGATATCGACAACTGCAAATTCGGTGTCATACTCGCTATGTATACCGGACTTAGAATCGGCGAAATATGTGCGCTGAAATGGGGCGAAATATCAATAGAAAACGGTGTGATACATATATGTCATACCATGCAGCGACTTCAAAAAGCCGATTCAGACATCGGAAATAAAACAGAGGTTCTGATAAGTTCTCCGAAAAGCGACTCTTCCGACAGATGGATACCAATGACTGATAATGTGCGTGAATTGTGCACAGCAATGAGAATAGGATCGCCGGAGGCGTATGTTTTAACCGGGAGCAGCATGCATTTTATGGAACCCAGAAATTTGCAGTATCGGTTCTCAAAGTACACAAGGGATTGCGGAATAAGCGGGGTCACGTTTCACACATTACGTCACACTTTTGCGACACGATGTGTTGAAGTTGGCTTTGAAATAAAATCATTGAGTGAAATTCTCGGCCACTCAGATGTTAAAATAACACTCAACAGGTATGTTCACTCCTCATCGAAGATGAAAAAAGAGAATATGGACAAACTTTCAACAATCGGTTTCTAAAATCTAATCAAAGCTTTATTTGATGAGATAACTCTACGACATTATACGCATTTATTTACAAATTGCAAAATAATTTATTGGACAGTAATTAAAATTTATACGAAAAGCCCGAAAAATCGGAAAAATCCGACTTTTCGGGCTTCAATTCTACCTCGTATCTACTTTTTCGTAGAGTTTTCTTTTGTAAAAAAGCTTAGCCTATAATCAGACACCGCATATAAATCATCTGCGCTTATTATATACGAACATCCCCACTCCCGCGCCGCAAATGAGGACATAGCCTATGACGCTCAGGACATCCGGCACATCGCCAAAGACGAAAAATCCGAGCGCCGCGGCGAAGAGCACCTGCGTGTAGTCATAGACCGAAATCTCCTTCGCCGGCGCGCAGATGTACGCCCGAGTTATCCCTATCTGACCGACACAGGCAAAAGTCCCCGCGAGGACGAGATAAATAAGCTGCATAGCGGTCATATGCTTGTAGCCCGCTATCATAAACGGCAGGCACAGCGCGCACGAAAACGCGGAGAACCAGAAGATTATCCGCTTGCTGTCCTCTTTTCTTGAGCCGAGGCGGCGCACGAAAGTATAGGCTATTCCGGCACCCGCTCCGCCGAGAAGTCCCGCGACAGCCGCGAGCACTTCGGGATTGTCAAACCCTGGCTTTATGATGCACATGCTGCCCGCGAACGCAACACACACGCCCGCTATCTGAACTATGCTAGGGCGCTCTTTGAGCAGAATTACAGAGAATATTATCGCAAAAAACGGCGACAGTTTGTTGAGCATATTCGCGTCCGACAGGTTGAGTTTGCCTATCGCATAGAAATTGCACAGCATGCCGAGAGTGCCGAAAAAGCAGCGCCCGAAAAGATCGGGGATATTCTTTTTCGCGGGTACGAATCCCGTTTTGTCGCGCAGCATCATGATAAATATAAAAATCAGCGCGATAAAATTCCTGAAAAACGCCTTTTGAAACGAGGGCAGGTCCCCCGCGAGCTTGACGAACATCGACATCAGCGAAAAGCCGAACGCCGCCAAAATTATATAGAAAGCACCTTTTGTTTTTGAGCTGAGTTTTGCCATAGGCTTCCGCCTTTATACTTTGATAGCGCAGTGCGCTTCGAATATTATTATACCACCGATGTCAAAAATATAAAAAATCCGGAACGCCGAAGCATTCCGGACAGATTATCAAAGCTTCACAGCAGGCTCTCACCGCGCTCTTCAAGAAATTTCTTTACTTCGTCGAGCGTCGGTATCGACGCGGACGCGCCCGGGCGCGAGACTGCGACAGCCGAAGCCGCCGAGGCAATTTTCAGCGCGCGTTCTGCGCCGAATCGCTCGAGCATGGCGAAGAAAAAGCCGAGAAAAGTGTCCCCCGCCGCCGTCGTGTCAACAACAGGCACGCTGAATATTTCGCAGTAGAAAGTACCGTCTTTTGTGCGGCAGAACGCGCCGTCCGCGCCGAGGGTCAGCAACACACTTGCGCGCGGGAATTTTTGCGAGAATACGCCGAGTATCTTTTCGGGCTCGGTCTCCCCCGTGAGCTCTTCTGCCTCCGTCTCGTTGACAACGAACCAATCTATATTTTCGAGCGGATAAGATAATATCTCCGCGCCGAACGGGCTGGGGTTGAAGACTATCTCCATTCCGCGCGCGTGCGCCGCGCCGATAATTTCAGAAATGCCGTTTATCTCGTTCTGCAAAAACAGCCTGCCGCCCGCCGAAAAATTTCCGACGGCGTTTTCTATCTGCTCCGGCGTTATTTCCATGTTTGCGCCGCCGAAAAGCAGAATGCTGTTCTGCCCGTCCCTGTCGACCTGAATTATCGCGTGACCGCTCGGGGATTCACTCTTTGTTACAAGCGACGTGTCAACGCCGTTGTCGCGCAGAAGCGAAATGAGGCGGCCGCCGTCCGCGCCGACACAGCCCGCGTGGCAGACCTCCGCGCCTGCACGGGCGAGCGCGACGGACTGGTTGAGTCCCTTGCCGCCGCAGAAACAGCGAAGCTCCGCCGATGCAGTCGTCTCGCCGGGGCGCACGACATGATCGACCGAATAGACCATATCAATATTCAGAGAACCGAAATTCAAAACCTTCATTTTTCAATGTGTTTGAGCGTGAGCTCTATCCTGTCGTCAATATTTACTTTGCCGACGCCGAATATCTGCGTGTCGAGCTTGCCGTGGATAGGATCGGTCCACTCCCTGCCGACAGCCGATATTCCCTTCATCATGCCTATAACAGAACCCGCCGTTGCGGCGTTGCAGTCGGTGTCGAAGCCTGTCTGAACGGCGCGGCAGACGGTCTTTGTGTAGTCCCCGCCGCCGTAGAGCAGAGCCGCCGTGACGATTTCGATATTTGAGAGCACATGACACCAGTCGTGCCCCTCGTGCTCGTCCCAGCGGGAGTGGATCTTTGAAAAGCACTCGTTCTCGCTGACTCCGCCGTCAAAATCGTTGACTACGGTCATAACAGAACGGATGAATCTCGACCTCTGCGGCACAAAGTTCAGCGACGAAAGTATCGCCTTTCTTATATCATTCTCAACCGCCGCTTCGGCTATGAGCGCGGAGATAAACATTTCGCCGTAAATGCCGTTTTTCGTATGGGATACGCACGCATCGCGGTACGCCATATCCGCCGCCGTCTCCGGGTCGCCGGGATTGATATAGCCGAAATAGTCGCCCCTTATCTGCGCGCCTATCCACTCGCGGTAGGGGTTCTTATATTCTGCGGACGCGGGCGGCGCAAAGCCCTTGACGAAGTTGCAGAATGCCGCTCGCTCGGCGGTGCAGTAGGCATTTTTCGGCTGCCTGTCGAGCCAGATATCCGCCACATTTTTCGAGGTAAAATCCCTGCCGTATTTTTCTATAAGCTCCTGATAAAGCACCGTGTAGTTCGTATCGTCATCCGCCGGGGCGCACTCGGAAATATCGGCATACATATTCTTGCCGAGCCAGCTTCCGACGCGTCCGAGCAGCTCATCGGATAGATCGCTGCGTTTGATATATCTGTGCATCGGATAGTTCCCTGTCTCGCGCAGGAGAATGCCAAGCTCCGGATTTCTCACGCCCTCAACGGGCTTCCCAAGAAAGCAGCCGCATATCCTGCCGTACCACGCGCCGGCTATTTTATCGCGCAGGCGAGATTTGTCAACACTGCGCTTTTCGGGGACTGTTACTCTGCACATTTTTATCTCGTCGAGCTCGCTCGGCTCGTCAAATTCATAGTCCTTTTTGAGCGGAGTGCGGGACACTATATCAAACATGACATCTGCTATGCGCTCTTTATACTCGCCGCCGGGAAGATGCGAAACAGCCGTGAAAAGCTCCTCGTATTCATCGATATCTATGCCCTCTTCGCGCGACTGTCTGAACTCGACCATCAGCTCCTCGGAATACAGCTCCCACGGATGGAGCGACGGATAGTCGGGTCTGACGCCCGCCCTGCGCTTTTCGTCGCGGACGCGCTCGGTGCAGCCGGTCAGCAATTCATCGAGCGAAACATTGAGTATCTGCGAGAGTATTATCAGATTGTCCACCGACGGCTTCGCGTGGTCGCTCTCCCACTTCTGCACCGATTGGCTCGAAACGGAGCACTTCTGCGCGACATCGTCGCGAGTCAGCCCCGCCTTCTTCCTGAAATCATATATGCGGTTTCCGAGTGTCATTCGATCAACTCCTGTTTTTTCTTGATTATATCAAATCGCGCCGACTTGTTCAATCTACCGCAGGTTGTTTTTTGTGCACCCGGGGGTTGAGAAAGGGCAATGACTTTTTTACTCAAGAGATATAGGAAACGCAAAAAATCCTACCAACAGGCAGGATTTTTGATTTATAAATGTTATATCGCACAAACAACTTATTTTTCAAAGAAAAACTTTTTTGCCGCTGCGGCGGCAGGTCCAATGAAGCTGTGCTTGCCGTCGAGCGGGGAATGTCTGATGTACCCCCTGCCGAAGCCGGGATAATACTGCGCGCACCGCTTCGCGAAAAGGTCAAATATATCGTTCTCAAACATATAGCCGAACGCCACGACGCTGTCCGGTGCAATGACCGTGGCGGCATTCGTGACCGCCTTTGCGAGGCTGTCCGCGCATCTTTCAAGCTCAACTTTAACTGCGCTGTCGCTCTTTGCGGATGAAAGAATCTGCTTTATGTCGATTTTCTCCGCGTCTCCGCCGGTTGCTTTGAACAGCATCGGCGTTGTCTCTTTTGAATACACCGCCCTGATACACTTTATAACCGCGTGCGCCGAGACTTCTGTTTCGAGGCATCCCCTGCGCCCGCAGCGGCACTTCTCGCCGTTCGGATCAACTATATAGTGTCCTATTTCCGATGAGCCGCTGTCGGTTCCATTGAGGACTTCGCCGTTTATAACTATTGCCGAACCAACTCCCGGCCCCCATTTTACAAACAGAATGTTATCCGCGCTGTGCTCCCTATCAAAAATCAGCGAAGCGAGCGCAAACGCCTTGACGTTGTTCTCAACGCAGACGGGAACACCCGTCTCATCTTCAAGTATCTTTTTTATGTTTATCCCCGGACGCCACACGCCATAGCTGCCGGTCGTTTTTCCGCTGCCGCCGTCAACGCCTCCGACTATTCCGACACCCATGCCGACAAGCTTCGCACCGTCGGACGGGTTGTTTTTGATAAGCCTGCGGCAATTCTCGCCGACCGCGCGCAGAAAATCCTCGGGCTCCGTGTCTTTCGGGAGCGCCGTGTATTCGCCCGTTATCTCTTCGCCGCCAAGCGTGCATATTCCGCAGTAAAATCCGCCCGCATCGATGCTCACGGCGAGGACTGCGAATTTTGACGAATTGAGCGAAAGAATTATCTTCTTTCTGCCCGCTCCCGCGCCGTCGGAAAGTCCGCATTCGCTGACCGCGCCCTCCGCTATCAGCTCGGCGCATATCTTGCTGACCGCCGCGGGGGTGAGCCCGAGCGAATCCGCAATATCCTTGCGGCTCATGCTCTTTCTGCTGTTGAGCAGATAGAGCACCGAAGCTCTGTTTGCGTTTTTGATACGGCTCATATTAAAGCCGGTGTAGTCCATAGAGCCGCCTCCCTCCGCGCACGATTATACTACATTCTTGCCGGTCTATCAAATTATTTTATAAAAAGCAGCGCACCAGAAACTATCAGCAAAACATATGTTATCTTCATAAAAAGTCCGCGGCTCATCTTTTTGCACAGCAGACTGCCGATAAACATCGCCGCAAAAAGTATCGCTGCGGATATGCCGAACAGCAAAAGCAGATCTTTGTTCCAGAGCCCCGTTCGTATATCGTCGGCAAGAATAATTCCGTTGAGGACTATCCAGCACGCGGATAGCGTGGCGCGAAACTCCTGCTTGTCGCTCACTTTTCCCGTCATATATGACACAAGCAGAGGGCCGCCGCAGACAAACATACCGTGGGTCACTCCCGCCGACACAAGTAAAAGCGCGGACACAGCTTTTCCGTGGCCGTGTTCGCCGCCCTTTCGGAGAAATGATTTGTATATGCCCCACGCGGCGGTCAGAATGACCACTGTTCCGAGCAGGATATACATCACCCGCTCCCTGCCCTCAAGCACATTGCGCAGAGCGAAGCCCGCGAGCATACCGACGGTCATAACGGCGACTATTTTCAAAAATTCTTTTTTGTTCACACTCTTCCTGTTCGCGGCGACTATGTATATGCCGGAGAGCAGACCGAGAGCGTTCAATATCGGCTTTGCGGTGTCGAACCCGACGAGCATCACGCTCGGCGGCATCGCGAGCATTGTTCCCGCAAAACCGGTTATTCCCTGAATAATATTCGTGAAGAACACTACCAGGAGAAAAAGTATCTTCTTTGCCATATCAGTATTCGTTTATCTCCATGCCGAGCATCTCGGCGAGGGCGCACAGTTCGGCTTTCACATCGCCGTAAACGACAACAAAATGCGGCTCCCATCCGTCCCTGACGCCGCGTGTTATCAGTTCGCGGGCATCGCTGTCGGTTTTCACAACTGCACTCGTGCCATAGAACTGCTTCGGCTTATCGAGAGCACTGCCCGAAGATATAAAGAATCTGAAGCTTCCGTCCGGTTTCTTGCCGACTCTGAATACAGTGACCCTGTCGCAGGGCATACAGCCGAACTCCATGGTTGGGCCTATCTTTCTATTGCAGTGGACTCCCACGCACGCGCCTGTATCCCTGCTGGCAAGCGAGCATGCCGCCGTTCCGCAGTGCCAGAAAGTAACGGTGTTCTCCTCTTCATCGAGCGACACGGGGTCGCCGAAGAACACGCTTTTATTGCTCAGACGCATGCCGATGAACATCGACAGTGCGCCGTATGTATCCGCTTCGCACGCGGCGGCAACGCCCATATCGTTGAGCATGGAGAGCACCGCGCAGACGGGCGTTCCGAACGAGGTGAAGAAATCCGGCCAGCATCTTGACGAGAGCGCGCCTATGCCGGAAGTTTTTATATATTCGTCATATGCTCTGTAAAGACGCGCGAAATCGAGCGCGTTTTTCTCCGGAGTGTTTTCAAGCCCATTCATGGACTTCGCGGCTCTCTCGAGATATTCGCGCGCCTCGTCTTCGGAATATGCCTGCGCCTTTTCGATAAGCTCGCGCGCCTCTATAGATTCGAGGGTAACACCGAAGCTCTTCAGAAGCTCGGCATCAAGCGCCCTTCCGAAGCCGAAGCCCTGCGGAGTGTGTCCGACGCTCGCCATTTTGAGGCTCTTCAGCTCTTTTCTGATTTGCGCCGCGCGAATATACGCGCCGGTTTCGGCTATTACTCTTTTTTCTTCCGGCGAGCCGAACACATAGCCGAACTGCTCTTTGCGAAAATATTTTATCGTGTTCGCGGCGGAAAATGCACCCGTCAGCGAATTGAGCCTGAGGCGTCCGCCGTCTATGACCGGCTCTCTGAGCGTCCATAGCAGAATAGGACAATCAAATCTTTTGAGCACTTCGGAAACATAGGCAGAGTTCGCAAAGGTTATGTTCTGGAGCACAATAAGGTCGGGCGAAAGCCCGTCGAGAAATGCCGTCAGTTTGTCAATAGACAGCAGCATTTCATCGGGGCATACCGTATCCGCACAGAGCGAGCGGAGCATCTTTTTCGATTTTTCAAACTGTTCCCCCGCGCTGACCAACTCAAAAGTCGGCACGCCTATCGGGACATATGCGAGCTGAAAACTGCTCATTTCATCAGTTCCTTTATTTATAGAATAGTTCTTTGTTTTCGCCGATTACGCCCGGGTGCGCGCCCTGCTTTATCAGCGGCTCACGCTCGGGATGGGCTATGACCCACTTGTTTCTCTGGAGCAGGAGCACGGATTCGGGGTCGGCGCTTTCGGTCTTTTCAGTCAGCGGAGTGTTTGTGCCGCGGGCAAGTATGACTATATCCTTGAAGCCCTCGTCGCAGACGCGGCAGGGCGACAGATGAAGAGTTGTCTGATACATCTCAACAGCCGTGCCCTCCGGCACAAAGAACACCTGCACATTTTGAATATCATATTTATTGTCCATGATATCCCAGACATGACCGAGCACGAGCATAAATGGCGTCACGGCGTAGTTTATCTCCGAGCATTTGTGATACTCAAAGCCGTTATAGGTTGTGTTTCTGCCGTTGCAGAAGCCTATCTGCACGGGCATCGAGCCATAAAGCGTGTTTTCAACATCCGATTTTATTCCGAGCGCTTCGAGCTCCGAGACGCTCGGGACATAAATATTCCCATTCTCGGGGATATCCGTTTTCTCGCGCATATACGCGTCCGCCGGCGAAAAATCGTAGCCCTCAAGCACCCTGCCGTAGGGCGCGAAAGCGGGATTAAAGACGGAAATAACAGGCACATCATTGACGGCGTTCAGTGTTTCAAGCATCTTATTCACCGCTGACCACCTTGTAAGTTGCGCGAAAATCCTCCTTGCCGAGTCCCTCCGCCATACCTTTGTCATAGACCGCCTTGGCGTTCTCCATTCCCGGCATCGGGAAATGCGCCTCTTCACTCAGCCTCTCGCAGATTCCGAGATCCTTGTGCATATTTTCGAGCGAGAACGCGGTCGTCCAGTTCTCGTTTTTGATGTTCTGCGCCTGACCGTCGAGATAGAAATTCTGACCGCCGCCATAAGATATTGCAAGGGCAAAATCATCGACCGATATGCCCTCGAGCCTCGCGAGCGCAAGAGTTTCGTTGACTCCGTTCTGTATCTGCGCCACAAGCGTGTTGTGGCATATTTTCATCACAAGCCCCATGCCGTTTTTGCCCATGCGGATGATATTGCTGCCCATGTATGCCAGAATCGGGCGGATTTTTTCAAATGTCTCCTCGTCCGAGCCGACATAAATTCCGAGCGTGCCGCTGACTGCGGCGGGTCTCGATTTGACGACGGGGGCATCCGCAAAGCGCGCGCCGACGGCTTTCACTTTCTCCGATATCTCCACGGATACAGCGGGATCGATCGTACTCATATCGATGCAGGTCTTTGAGCTGTCGAGCACGGGCAGGACAGTTTCATAGACCGAGCGCGAATGCTCTGATTTCGGCACCATGGTTATTATGACATCGCTCTTTTCGGCAAGCTCGGCGCTGCCATTGCAGGCAAAGCCGCCGATGGAAACGAGCTTTTCGACCTTTTCGCAGTCGAGATCATACAAAAACACCTTGCCGTCATGCTTTTTGATTATGTTGGCGCACATCGCCTCGCCCATTATTCCGAGCCCGATGAATCCTATATTCATTTCTGCCACCTCACTCTGTCACCGTGTTGTCCCACGCATTTGTGAAAATGCCGAGACCCTGAACGGTATAGGCATGCTTGATGCTCTCAAGATAGACATCGAGCCCGCAGGTGACTATATCCGCGCCCGCCGTTGCGCAGTCCACAAACTGCTTGGGCGTTCTTATCGCGGCGCAGATTATCTGCGTCTTGCCATAGAATCCATAGTTCTTGTATATCTTCACGATGTCGGCAATATACTGCCTGCAATCCTCGCCGTTCGCCTCTTTCCAGCCGATGAACGGCGAGACAAACAGGGAGCCGTTCTTCGCCGCCCATATGGACTGCGCGGCGGAGAAAACGAGAGTGAGATTTGTTCTTATGCCTTTCTTTTCGAGCCTGCGCGCGGCGGTCACGCCCGCCTCGGTGCAGGGGATTTTTATAACGAAATTCGGCGACATTGCGGCTATTTTTTCCGCCTCTTTTATCATTTCGTCGGCATCGTCGAGATGCGGGTTTATCTCAACCGAGATCGGGAACTTTTCATAGCCCTCTATCCCCTCGTCCCTGACCCACTGCGCGAGCTCGGCGATAACGGTCAGAAACGGCTTGCCGCTGTTCATGATGTGCTTCGGGTTCGTTGTCACGCCGTCGATACCGAAGGTGTTATATGCAAATTTTATTTCGTCTATTTTTGCGCTGTCGAGAAAGTATTTCATTTTATATTGCTCCTTTTATTCTTCTGTATTTGCCGATTGTTTATTTTCGTTCATCTGCTGAAGCTTTTTCTTTGTCAGCGGATAGAACACGCCGAGCGAAAGAGCCATGATCAGGCACATAAGCGCGGGTAAAGCCGTTGAAACGCTGTAGAGCTTGCTGACTGCTTCGATTGTTATGTTCTTTGCATCGTAGCCGATAAGGCTGAGAACGCCTGTTCCGAGAACGCCCGCTATGGTCTGGCCGAGCTTTCTCGTGAATGAGAAGAAGGCATAAGATGTGCCCTCGTCGCGCTGACCGGAAAGCGTCTCCTGATAGTCGATAACATCTGTCACGAGCGCCCAGACTTCAAGCACAAAGAATGTCATGCCGAGACCAGAGAGGAAGCAGAAGATGAAGAACACGACAACGCTCTTCGTACCGATGAGCCACAGAACAAGGTTCGCGACGAAAGCAACAGCCATTCCGACTGCGCACGCCTCTTTTTTGCCGAAGCGGCGGACTATCTTCTGAAGCACGGGCAGCAGAAGCGCCATGGGCAGATAAGTGAAAACCGTAACGAGCGAATAGAGCTCGGGCTTCTTGAAATAGTTGAGGAAAAGATAGTGATATGTCGTCTGGGTATACTGCTGAGTGGCAATGAGCAGCATCGACGCTATACACAGGGCGATGAACGGTCTGTTCTTGAAAAGCGATTTAACGGTCTTGCTGACCTTGACTTTCTTCTCGGTCGGCTTTGACACAACGCGCTCGGTGGTCATCTTGTAGCAGAGCTGATATACGCCTATGCTCAGCACGCCGAGCACGGCGACGCCGATAAGCAGCTTGTTGCCGTCGAGAACTCTCTCGCCCGTTGCGGCAACGGTCGAATAGACGAACAGGGGCAGAAGTATCTGACCCGGCAGACCGCCGAAGCCCGCGCCTATCGAGCGGAACATCGACAGCGACGAGCGCTCAAGTTCATCGGTCGTTATGACTGAAGCCATTGAACCGTAAGGGATATTGACTATCGTATAGAGCATTCCGTAGCCGATATAAGTTATATAAGCAAAGGCGAGATACTGACCCTCGCTGAGTCCCGGGATCTTCACAAACATAAGCACGCCGAAAATAGCGAGCGGAGTTGAGAACCAGCGCAGATACGGGCGGAACTTTCCGTTCTTTCCGGGCTTGCGGGAGTCAACTATCGCGCCCCACATCGGGTCGTTTATCGCGTCCCATATCCTCGCTATGAGGAAGAGCATCGTTATCTTCTTCGGATCGATATACAGCACGTTCGTATAGAACAGCTGGAGGAACGAACCGACGAGCGCAAAGGTCATAAGACCCGCCGCGTCGCCGAGGGCATAGCCGACTTTGTCTTTGAGTCCTATGCCGTAGGTTTTGTTCTGCAATGTTGTGGGTGTCGATGCCATTGTTAAACCCCCTTGAGTTTTTCAAATATTCCGGAGTATTCGCTGTTTTTTCTGTAAAACACGGGTATAGTGCCTATCGGCGCGTCTATCGCGGCACCGCCTTTACCGTATTCTCTGCCGTCCCAGACGCTTATCCACTCGTCGTCGGGGAAGTATACCTCCCTGTTCTTCGCGCCCTCTCTTATTATCGGGGCGACGAGCAGATCGCGGCCGAGCAGATATTCCGTGCTCTCTTTTCTCTCGCGTTCGCCGTCATAGTGATAGAACAGCGGGCGCGTCACGGGTATGCCGCGCTCGGCATTGAGCTTTGCCATATCCATAAGATACGGCTTTAACGCTCGGTGGATGCGCGAGAATTTCGCGTGGTGGGCAAGCACCTGTTCGTTCGCGTCGAACTGCGCATTGAGATCCGGGTTCGAGCCCTCGTGCGAGCGCATAAGCGGGCTGAAAGCGTTCATTTCCGCCCAGCGCATGAAGAGTTCGGGATTCCTGCGCATCTTCGCAAAGGTCGTATATCCGCCGATGTCGCTGTGAGTCAGCCCGAATCCGCACATCGAAAGCGAGAGCGATGCGGGAATGACCGAAGGCAGACCGAAATCAACCGTCCAGTCCGTGTGCTGATCCCCTGCCCACATGAGTGTGGAGTACTTCACGGTGTCCGTATATCCGGCGCGGGTGAAGAAGAAAATCTCGCCGAGTTTTCCCGTCTCTTCGAGAGCTTCGCGGTTGACTTTCGCCCAGCGTGCAGGCCATGAGTTATGCACTTTTTCTGCGTCCTCGCCGCTGAAAAGCACGCAGTCGGTCGGCAGATATTCGCCGAAATCTGCCATCCAGCCGTCAAGACCGAAGTCTATCATATTTTTCTTTATGGCACTCTTTATCCACTCATACGCCTCGGGATTCGTTAAATCGACCATCGCGGCGGGGAAAGTTGTTATCTTGACGAGGTAATCTTTTCCATTGCTGTCTTTTACGCAATATCCCATTTTCGCGGCATAGGCATAGAGCGGCTTTTCTATGGCGAGGAACGGGTTTATATATCCGAGGAAGCGCACGCCGCGCTCCTTGAGCTCCCAGATTTTTTTGTCGAGCTCCGGGTAGCGTTCGCTGTCCCATTCCCAGTTCCACTGAAGCTGTTTGCCGAATGCGGTGACGCGCCTGCCCTCCCAGTCCTGGCACCACACGCCCGCAACTGCCGTATCATACTCGGTGGCTTTTTCGAGCTTGTCATAGACCGTCTGAGTGCCGCCCTGGATGCCGAGTATCGCTCCGTCATATGCCCATTCGGGCAGTTCGGGCTGCCTGCCGAGCAGCGAGCTGAGTTTTTCCGACAACGCCTCGAAGCTCTGCGCCATACCGATATATACAGGGCATATATCATTGACGCTTATCTCATGAAACTGCTTCTTTCTAAAATCAAACACGGCGTAGTCCGTTGTGTCACAATGGACAAAATATTTTTCCGAGGACACAAAGGTCGGCTGAGCGTAATATGTCTCGTAGTTTGAATAGGGCTGTTTGCGGTCGACCGCCTTTATGTTCAGAGAGGATTTGATTATCTTTCGCGCTATCTGTCCGGCGTTGATATGTTCGGCGACCCAGACTCTCTGCTTTTTGCCGCGCAGATCGAATTCGGCAAAGGTCTCTCCGCCGCCGTAGACCGATTCATCTGCGGACGCGGGGATTCTGAAAGTCAGGCGGTTATATTCGCCGCCACCAAGGATTCTCGGGACAAACTTCAATATCCCGTTATCCGCCGTGACCGAAACCGAGAGCACAGCTGTGCCGTTTTTGTCGGCGAGTTCAAGCTCCGCCCCGTCAGCATGTTCTTTAACACAGGAGAGAAAAAGCCTCGTTTCGGAGAGCTTTTTCTGCCGTATTTTGAAGCTGCCGCGGCTCATGCGGTAGCTCGGCTCGACCCTGCCGACGCTGACAAACAGATTCTCCGCTGTCAGGTCAATAGTCCTGCCGTCGGGCGCAATAACGTGCAGGGCATTGCCGTTCGACTGAATCTTCATTCGCATTTCCCCTTTCGCCTGCAGCCGAGCCGCAAGCAATTAGTTAATCGTGTTAATTAATTACGCATATATTTTACTCCCGTTTCAGTACAAAGTCAACAGTTTGAGCAGATGTTGAGCATAAAATTTAAGCAAATCAACAATACGAAAAAAATTAATTTTCGTTACAGTCCGTTTTATTTCGTTGACCTTTAGCAAAAAGCAACGTATAATGTACAATGCAGAATTAAAAGCAAGGAGTGTAAAACTATGGCAACTGTTTCTTCCGGCATTCTTTCGGCGGCCGCTCTTTTTTTTGCGTGCGAATATTACAGGGAATAATATACATAATCCGCAAAAATACTTGCGCTTTTCTGTTACAGGTGATATAATATATCTTGGAAATCACCAAAAGTATAATCTGCTTCATTCGATACCCCCCTACCCCGCGGGTTGCGGTACCCAAAAAACGGACGGAGGACCTTGCAATGACAGGATACGGCAGGATGAATATTTTCCTCGGCGAGAGCCGAGTGAATCGTTCTGCCCTTTTGCTGCAGCAACAGGTCTTTTTGCATAACAAAATAAAAAGAACTATGCCGGAGACAGGCTATTTTTGCGCTGTCCCCGGTTTTTTGCGTTTTAAAAGGGCGGTGATATATGGTCTGTAAAAGCTTATAGGTCAGACCGGCTTTTGCCGGAGTAAAAAAGTCCTTCCAAGAAATAAAGGAGGGAGAAACAAAAATACAAATCGGAGGAACAAAAAAATGAAAAAAAGAATTTTAAGCATGCTGCTTTGCTGCCTCATGCTGTTCGGACTGGTTTTCACAGTCTCCGCAGATCCCGATCAGCCTGAAGTTGATCCCGTTGCACACGCAATCACCGTTACAACCGAAAACGGCACTGCAACCGCATCCGCGGAAACCGCTTTCGCAGGCACGGAAATCACCCTTACCGCAGAAGCCAACGAGGGCTTCAGATTCCTGAAGTGGGAAGTTGTTGAGGGTCAGATTGAGATAGCAGACGACAAGTTTGTTATGCCCGACACGGACGTTGTTATCAATGCGGTCTTCGAGAAGATCCCCGTTGAGCACAAGATCACCGTAAAGCCCTCCAAGATGGGCAAGGCTTACTCCAACCCCAAGACTGCTATTGCCGGCACTGAGATAGTTCTTACCTCAGAGCCCGACAGCGGCTATTTCTTCGCAGGCTGGAAGGTCGTTGAGGGCGATATCACAATCGCCAGCGACAAGTTCATCATGCCCGACGAGGATGTTGTTATTGAGGTCATCTTCTCCAAGGAGAGCAGCATCAAGGTCACAACCGACGGCAACGGCACCGCTTCCGCCGATAAAGCAACGGCTGTCAACGGCGATGAGATAACCCTCACCACTACCCCCAAGGAAGGCTATGCCTTCAAGGAGTGGCAGGTCATAAAGGGCAACGTCGAGATAAAGGACAACAAGTTCATAATGCCCGACGAGGATGTTGAAATTAAGGCTATATTCGCCGCAGAGCACAAGATCGTTGTTCTGACTGATAAGAACGGCACCGCTTCCGCTTCCGCAACCGATGCTATCGCAGGCACCGAGATAGTTCTCACCGCCAAGGGCAATGACGGCTACTACTTCAAGGAGTGGCAGGTCATCAGAGGCAATGTCGAGATAAAGGACAACAAGTTCATTATGCCTGATGAGGATGTCACCGTTAAGGCTATCTTTGCGGAAATCAAGGACGCTCCGAACGATGACGACATGAACGTTAAGCGCGACATACATTTCGTATTGGTCAAGACTGACGGAAACGGCGTAGGCGTTGCATATCCGCCTTACTCCGAGGCAGGCACAAAGGTAACGGTCGTTGCCATTGCGAAGCCCGGCTACAAGTTCAAGGAATGGAAGGTCGTCAAGGGCGGCGTTGAGTTAGAGAACAAGAGCATTGCCACCTTCGAGATGCCCGCAGAGAACGTTATACTCGAGGCCATATTCGAGTCCGACGGCACCGAGGGCGACAAGCCCACACTGCCCGACATCCCGAAGCCCGATCTTCCCGACAAGCCCGATACACCCGATAAGCCCGGTACACCCGATAAGCCCGGTACACCCGACAAGCCCGGCACAACCGACAAGCCCGGCGCAACCGACGTACCCGACACAGGTGATACGACTAACGTACTCCTCTGGGCTGCGGCTCTGGTAATCGGCGGCGGTGCTGCAATAGGCACTGTTGTCAGCAAGAAAAAGAAGAAAGAAGAAAGCTAATCTTTCGGAACACTGAAAAGAGCGGTCGCTTCGGCGGCCGCTCGATTTTTGTTTGGCGGCGGAAAAATACAAATTATTGCGTGAAAAATCCCGATGCAGTGCATAACCGCATCGGGATAAAGCATGTCAGAATTTCAATTTAAAGCATTGACGCTGCCTTTTAGGGCGCATTACTCCCCTATCGGCTCCGACTTCCGGGTGTTCGCGCCGATAGAGACACCTGAACGGCCGAACCGATTGGAAATCACGGTTTCGTGCTTTTATTTCAGGCCTTTTACAAGTTTAATAATCTGAACGGAGAAGGTCACAGATAATTCTGCAAGTTTATTTTTCTTTTATATTCGTATCACCTGTTTATATAGACAGCGAGCTCATCCTTGTATTCAATGACGGAAACAGGCTTCAGTTCGATTTCAAGGCAAAGGTCGATATCAAACAAATCTGCACAAACATTTCTTCCTTTGTTTTATAATCAAAAAACCGAGCCCGCCAAAGTTTGTGCTTGACCTTGACGGGCTCGATTTTTTATATTAATTTGACTAACTATTAATATCTTTTTCAAGTCTGATAACTGCTTTCTCCAATTCATCTCTTGCAAACGAATCATTGCATTCAAAGAGTTTCCACGGAGAATCGATATACCATCTGCCGTTTTTCATTGAGAAGCTTATAAGCGGATTTTCATCCGTATCAACGCAATGATAGTGCATGCTTTGAGATTTGTCGCCATTTACAATCCACCTGTCGGCGTACAGCAAAAATTCATCGACTGAAAAATTCGGCTCATCGAAGTATAATTTTCCGTTTACTTCAATTTGAAACGAGCCTTCATTTTTCAATATTTCGGGATATTCTCTTGGTTTTTGCCCTGTGTTTTTTTCTTTAGCAATCGGGGTGTATATAAAATCTATCAAACCGTTCACCTACCATGACCGAAAGACAATGTTCAAATTTTTATTAATAATATAGTTCACCACGCGCCACAGGCGTATTTCACATTTGCAGAGCAAATATTTCACATCGA
>OJAW01000085.1_pt1 | contig 71687 bp, 72 predicted proteins | sample 1589151 | NCBI WGS metagenome assembly OJAW01 (sample SAMN03283290) | human gut metagenome | biome: human-associated habitat; material: feces | host: Homo sapiens | place: Peru | collected 2012
TATTTTGTACAAGAGTGCTATTGTTTTTCATGTTCTGTCTCTCCTTTGTTTTTTTAAAATATATGTACCTTATTGTGCACATAGTATTTCTTGTATTTTCTTACAATAAAATAATACCACAAAATTTTATTATTTACAAGATTTATTTTTTGTACTTTATTATAGTACAAAATTACATTAATTTTAAAAAATTGATTATGTATTATTTGTTATAAAATTAACAATTTCATTTATATTTAAATGTAATTTTGTGCATTATTTTGTACAAATGAAATTTTAAAAATTTGAAATTTTTTATTTATTTTTTTCTTACATTTTGGTGTTGCAATTGCTATTTCCTTGTGATATTATAACTAGCAAGGAACAAGAAGTATCTTGGGTGTCTACCTGCTTTCAAAGGGGGTTTTTATTAAATCTTTTTCTGAAGGGAGGTTTGATAGTATATGAACAAAAGGAAATATAATATTAAAGTACTTAGGTACGTATCTATCATTCTATTACTTGTTATTATTTTAATAACTGTAATAAAAAAGTGACACTTCAGCAAGGCTGAAATGTCTATTCAAAAACTATAGGTAGACATTCGGGGTACCGAATGTTCCTTTTTTATTTTATGAAGATTTCTCTTCTATATACATTATACAAAATATTTATTTATTTTTCAATAGTTACTATCACGATTTTCGGAGTTTTACTGCTATAATTTTCTGACTTTTACTGCTATAATTTTCAGAGTTTTACTGTTATAATTTTCAAAAATAAGAACACTTTTAATGTTCTTATTTATTAACAAAGCTAAGTACTTTTTCATTAGAAGGCATATTTGATGCATAAATACTTGACATCATGCTTTTATGAGAAAAAGGTACTTCTCTCTTTTTAATATTAATTTCTCCGTTAGTAAGTTCTTCTATTATATAGTAAACTGCATTCTTACTCATTGATACACTAGGAACTGTATAAATATGAGTTTTGTCTACTTTATCAATAGTTTCAAAATGTGTATGTCCTTCAAAAATATAAGCATAATCTGTAATTAATTTTCCTGATAATAAAGGATCAATTTTAGAACTTACAAAACCTTTTGATTTAGGATTATCTAGTCCATATTTATTTAAGAATTTATAAAGATCTTCATTATATTTAGGACTATTAGTATAAAGAAATTGCTTATATCTTTCCTCTTCACTTTGTTCTTGATAAGTCCAAGTACTATGAACTCTATAGTCCCATCTAATATCATTTAAAAAATGTACTAAAGATATTTTCTTATTACCAACATTTAATTCTAAAGAACTTTTTAATTCTTTTAAATATGAAACATAATCTTTTATTTGCTCATAAGTCCAGTCCAGATTTTCTATTCTAGACTTATCTAAATAAACAAATGGTTCATATCCAAGAGTATAATAGTATTCACTATTACCACTTATACTTTTAACATTATATTCATTTAATAATTCAAGCACTTCTTTAGAACTAGGCCCAACTGTTATGTTATCTCCTAGGCTATAAATCTCATTAATACCATTTAATTTCATATCAACTAAAGAAGCAAGAGTTGGTTCAAGTAGTCCATGAGGATCTGTAAGAATACCTATTCTTCTACCAGTCAAATCTTTATCCTTTTTATTAATCATAACTGAAAGTTTTTGTCTTAACTCTCTAAGTTCATTAGCTTTAATCGCAGTGCTTTCAATAGTTTCTCTTTTGAACACCATTTCTGGTTTTTCTATACATTTACTAGCTTCCTGAGTTATAACAAAAGATAAGTTATATTTTCTAGCAATATCTAATTCTTCTTCAGTTGGTTCTTTTCCACCAACTAATATTAATGCTTTTGGAATTAATCCTTCTCTATAAAATAAAGCTTCTGCATTATTATCTTTAACTGCGCTTGTATCTAAAATCCCTTTTTGATTTCTATGCATTATATTATTATTCATATATGAATTTTTATTTAAATATCCATTAGTACCCATGTTTTGTAAACTACTGCAAACAAAACTTCCATCTAAAATAGTATCATAAGCAAAGATATTATTGTTATGACTGTAATAATACTTTTGACCCATATAACTAACAGGACTCATAGAAATATAATTTTTACTTCCAGAGCTACTTCCATAGATAACTTCTTCCAAAGTTTCTCTATGACTTAACACATGGGCATATAAACAATAATTACTTTTACTAAAGTCATAAGTAGTAACTCCATATTTATCAGTTAATTCTTTATTTACTAAAGATTTACCATCAGAAATTTTAGTCAAATTATTTTGTGAGTCTAACTCATATATTCTTCTAATTTTTTCATGAATAGAATTTGAATTATTAAAAGTTTCTTTAATAATATTATCCTCTTCACTTAAAAGTTCAGTTAAAACATATTTTAAAACATCTTCATCACTTGAAAAATTAATTCTTATAGTAAGTAAACTAATAACTTCTTCTATTAAATCTACAAGTACTTTATTATTACTATTCTTAACTTCTAGTAGTTTTAATTCTTCTATATTACCTACAGTTTTAAGAACTTCCATAAAGTTATCGTTATCTACTGTGAGTTCTTTTAAAACAAATGTAAGTTCTGAAATATTATTAGATTTATCTAATCTATCCCTATAATATTCAAAAGCGCACCTCTTAACTTTTCTAAGCGTTTCTAAACTAGTAACATCTCCAAAATATCTTAATTTATTATTTATTAATAAATTAATGCTAAAAATATCTTCTTCTGTAAAATTATCTATCTCTTTAAATAGGTTTTTATACTTTATATAGTGATCAATACTTTCAATAAATATTCTAACTTTATTAGCGTCATTATATTCACTATAAAAGTTAGTTTTAATAAAGTTATAAGTTTTAACAAAAGTATCTTTATCATAATTAATAATACTAATTAATTTACTAAACCACTTAGTTTCTTTTTCAGATCCAAGTGCATACTGATATATTAAATTAATATCTATAATATCATTTAAATATATTTTAAATTTCTCATAATTATTTATTACTAAATTAGTATCATTATTAAGTATTAAATTATAAACAATCTCCTCATCTACTTCTTCTACATATAGTAAATCTACTACATACTTAACCATAAAAGAAGTTCTTTTATTTACTTTTACTTTTTCTATTACATCAAGTAAACTTTCTTTATCAAGATTTTTAATTTTCTTATCAAATATATCTTTATTTAAGTCTATTAATCTTTTAGCATTCTTTTTAGAAAGTTTATTAAAAGGAATATTTAAGTTAGGATTATATTCATTTAAATTTAAATTTTCTATAATACTTTTTAAGTAATTCTCTTTAACTTCAAAAATAAGATCAATATAACTTTTATCATCATGCCCATTAATAAAATTAATAGTTTTTTCATCTTTTAACTTATTCTTAATAATTAATTTTACAAATTCAGGTTCATTTTTATAGTAGTAATAATTAGTTAGAAAATCAATTAAGCTAGTATTTTTATAAATATTTAGAATATCTTTTTCTCTAACTTTTAAAACAATTTCTCTATATTCATGAGTGTAATAGCTGTATTTAAAAATACTGTCTATATCATCTGGAGATAAATCTTTAATACTATTTAAAAGAGTTTCATAATTATTATTTCTTATTAAATTAAATATATAATCATCATTACTTTGATGTAAAACATAATTTATATCCTTTTCATCTAATTCTTTAACTACTTCTTTAATAAAATCTAAAGCATATCTATTTAAATCATTTTTAATAAATAAATCAATAGACTCATAGTTTTTAAGATAATCAATAATATTCTTTTTTGTTAAATATTTACTAATATCTTTTTCTTTAATATTTAAATACTTTAAATGATCTAAATATAATTCATAAGATGTGTTTACGAGCCATGCATCAAAGAAGGTACTTTTTCCGTAGTATTTAATTGCTTTTATATAAAGATCAGTATAGTTATTCTTAATATATTTGCTATATTCTTTATTAATTTTATTTTTATATATACTATCAAAATAATATTTAACTGTATCTAATCTAATATATTTTTTAGTAAAATCTTCTAATAAGTCTTTAGGAAATAAATTTATAAGTCCATAGTTACTCACTGTTGTTTTATATACTAGTTCTAATTTTATCTCACTACTTAGATTATCTAAATTAACTAGTTTTTCAAATACACTAGTAGTTATAAAACGGAAATTCTTAACTAAAAATAGTTTTACATTATCACTAATATCATTAGAAGAAAGAATATCTATAAATTTTTCATCAGAAAATCTTAAATATTTAATAACATCACTGTTATTTTTCACTTGCCTTTTAGTTAGAATTTTAATGATTATATCAGCATATTCATTATTTAAAAGTAACTTTGTTAATTCTTCATTATCTTTTCTATTTAATTCTATATACTTTTTTACATTTTCAAACATAATTAACCCCCATTAATTAATTATAATTATACCATATAAAGTACATTAAATCAATAAAAAAGTGCATTATTTAGCACTCATGTTTTTAATTTCTTCCCTAGTTTTTGTAACTTTATTTTCTACAGCAACTCTTTCTACAATAAACATACAAAGAATTAAATTAACAGTAAACGAGCCACCATAACTTAAGAAAGGAACAGGAACACCAGTAAGTGGTATAACAGCAAGTATTCCTAGAAAGTTAACAATAATATGTAAGAACATATAAATACCTACTCCGTAACATATAATTGAATTTCTTAAGTTTACACTTTGTTTAGCTATTCTAAATATTCTATAAAGTATAAACATATAACCTAGTATAAAGAATATACTAAAAACTAGTCCTAGTTCTTCTACCATTATTGGAAATATAAAGTCAGTATGAGCTTCAGGTAAATATAAATACTTTTGGCTTGAATTACCTAAACCTTTTCCAAAAAGTCCACCATTATTAATAGCAATAAAGCCATTACAAACTTGATAACCAGTGTCTTCTGTATATCTAGTACATGGATTTTTATAAGTAAGTCTTCCCTTTTGCATTTCGTTTAAAAGGTCACTTCCTGTTACTATAAATATAATTAGTAAAACAGATGCAACAATTCCAGCTATTTTTAAACCAGATGCTAATTTATTATTTTTAAACGGAACAGCTAAGAAAATTAGAAAAGATAAACCAGCAATTATTAAAGCAGTTCCTAAGTCTGGCTGCATTGCTACTAATATAAACACTATAATAGCATATATAAGGGGCACGCATATTTCATACTTAATTCCTTTTTTATCAATTATTTTTCCGTAATAAATAGCCATAAAAAGGATAATAATTGTTTTAGCAAATTCACTAGGTTGGATACTTGCAAAACCTAAATTTATCCATGAACGCGCACTGTTGACTAGATTACCACCTATCAAAAGAAATACAAGAAGTCCGAGCACTAAGGCAGCACCCAAAAACAAGAATTTACTATACCTTTTAATAGGGTACCTAAGTATAAAGAAAAAGCCTATAAAATAACTAAAGAGTATAAATATAGTTTGTCTTTTAAAGAAATAATATGGACTACTATCATACTTTAAAACAGCACTTACGCTTGAAGCAGAAAGCACCATAACAGCTCCTATTACCGAATATAATATACACATTATAAGTAAAGGTTTATCAATTTTACTAAAAATACTTACTTTTTTCATATATCCTCTAGAAATATAATACCATAAAAACAAATAAATTTAAATTACTTTTTTGATTTTATTTAAAAAAATACATAGTCGTGTCATTTTTGTTTATATTACATAAATTATTATAGATAAGAGAAGGAGGGTTTATATGTATTATTATGGTTATGGCGCTAATTACGGAAACAATTATGGTGGATGCTGCCCTACATATGGAGGATATAACTACGGCAATAATTATGGATATGGTGCAGCTATTATATTAGTATTATTTATATTATTAGTAGTAGTTTTTGGAGCAGGTTTCTTAAACTACAATAACTAAAAAAGGAAAAATTACTTTCCTTTTTTTGTGTAACAAATTCTTTTATAAGAATAGTTTTCATCAATATAGTTACCCATTAATAAAGCATTCCACTCATCTTTATTAAATCTTGGGAAAAAGGCATCAGCTTCTTTAGTACTATCTACATGTGTTAAGTACATAACACTAGCATATTTAATTAATTCTCTATATATTTGCTCTCCACCTATTACAAATACATCTTCTTTAATATCACTATTTAAAAATTCTTCTATACTTCTAAATATTCTAACATTTTCTATATTACTCATAGTAGTAGATATAACTAAATGTTTTCTATTAGGTAGAAGTCCATTTAAACTATAAAAAGTTTTTTTCCCCATCACAATATAATGATTAGTAGTAGTTTCTTTAAAAAATTTTAAATCTTCTTTAATTCTATATAATAATTTATTATCTTTACCTAAAGCATAATTATTATCTATACATGCAATTATTATTAAATTCATTTACTCACTTACAGGTATTCTTAATTTTCCTAAATCTTTATAATTAAGAACTTTAATATCTTTACATTCTTCATCATTATTAAACTTATAAAAATCATTTACATCATTATTTAGATAAAGCTCTGGTTTAGGTGGATTTAATGTATATTCTATTACATTCTTTTTAATCATAACATCTTTAATAACAGAAGGTGTTACTCCTTTTTTAAGAAGATCTTTTTCTTCACTACTTAAAGTATTATAAATTTTATTATATTCTAAAGTATATCTTTCAAGTTGTCCTTCTAACCATTCAGTATTCTTGTATCCTTCATAAATAGCAAGAGTATTTCCTCTTTCTATTTGTTCTTTAATTTGCTCTACTTGATTTACATATATATGAGCATCTTTTATACTCCAACTTAAAGAGCCAACTTTACATCCCGCTACTCTTGCATACATATGCATTAGAGCTGCAAACTGAGTTACATTAAATGGAAGCCCTAGCGGTACATCACAGCTTCTTTGATGAACATACATATTAAGTACACCATCAGTAATATCAACTTCATGACTCCATACACATGGTTTTAAAACACCTTTATCTAAATGATTATTGTACCATAAACTCATAACATTACTTCTGTCTTCTTTATGATTTTTAATAATGTCAAGTACTCTATCTACTCCTTTATATTTATTTACTATAAAGCCATATGCTTCTCCAATTGTACCTTTATACTCTTCTCCAAAAAATTTATGTACTTCCTGAACAGAAGTATTTCCATCTTTATCCTTTACCTTTTGTTTAGCATTCCAGTATCCATCTTCATCGATTTTCCATTCATCCCAAATAGATACTTTTCTGTCTTGTAACCAATTAACATCATTACTTCCTACTTGATATATCCATAAAAGTTCAAGAAAAGCTTGTCTACTAAATAATTTTTTAGTAGTTAAAATTGGAAACTCTTCGCTAATATCAAGAACAAAATTATAACTTGGTATTTTAATTGTGTTATTTATTGTTCTATTTTCTACTTCCTTACCCTCTTCTAATATCTTTTTACAAAGTTTTAAATATTCTTTATCCCACTTTAACACTTCTATTACCTCCTATTTAAGAATAGCATCTAATTTAAATAAAATCAATCTTAAATTATAAATATTGATTTTTAGTGTTTTTTTTGGTACAATACTTGATGAAAAAAGAGGTGCACTATGTTAAAAAATAATCAAATACTAGACGAAAAAGAAAAAATACTACATGAAAAATCAAAAGAAGTAGTTTTTCCACTAGATAAAGAAGATAAAAAACTTATTAATGAAGCATATGAATATTTAAGAAATAGTCAAGATGAAGAACTAGCTGAGAAGTATAATTTAAGACCTGGAATGGGACTTGCTTTTGTACAACTTGGTAAGTTAAAAAGAATATTTATAATTTCATATAAAGAAGAAGATGGCAGTTTTACTGAGTATACTGTAATAAATCCTAAAGTAATTAGTTATTCAAATGAACTAGTTTATGTAGAAGAAGGTGAAGGCTGTTTAAGTGTTAATAGAGAAGTAGAAGGAATAGTACCAAGACATGCTAGAATAACAGTTGGATACTATAATGAAGAAGGAAAATATAAGGAAGAAAGAGTAAGAGAAGAAATGGCAGTAGCATTCCAGCATGAAATGGATCATTTAGATGGAATTATGTTTACAGATAGAATTGATAAAACAAATCCATTTAAAAACAAAGAAAAAATGAGAAGTATTTAATTCTTCTCTTTTCTTTTTAACAAAAATAATATATAATATTTATAGAATAAAGGGTGATAATATGAATAATAAGTTTAGAATAATATTTTGGAGTTTTATATTTGTACTAGTTTTAGCCTCTGGTATATTTGGAATAAGTTATAATAAAATTATTTATGAAAACAAAAAAAATATGTTAGAAGAAATAGTAACGACATTTAATAGTAGTGAGACAGTATCTAGGTACAAAGAATATAATATTGATATGAAAGCTACTTTAGAAAATAGAACAATAGTTGTTAAAGTAACTGGTACAAGTGAATATACTTATAATTTTAAATTTAAAAACACTTATCTAGAACTTACTACTACTTTAGAAGATATTTATAAAGAAAGCATAGTTAAAGAAGTATTAAACTCTATTTATTTATATAACAAAAATGATAGTAAAGTAGATTTAAATAATAAAGAAGTTACAACAACTAGTAAGCAAAACACTATTACTTATAAAATATCATTAAAATAAAAAATAACACGCTAGGTGTTATTTTAATTTTAAAGTGCTTGTTTCATTTTCTTCTTGAATTCTTTTAATTGCTCTTTTAAGTTCATAATCGTACATAAAAAGTGTTCTTGAAGTAGTCTTATGTTCACTTAGCAATTTTTTTCTTTTATCAGGCACTAAATTTAAGGCATTATCTACATCAATCTTCTTAATCTTGTAATTATTTTTTTCAGCAATAGCATTTAATAATTGAATAGATAAACCATTTCTTTTCATTTCGTATGATAAATAATTACTATGTTTAAAAATAATTTCTTTTAATAAACCACATTTTGCAAATACTCCAAGTTTCACTTTAAAATCATCAAGCTCAGCTAAATATATTCTACCATTTCTAGATAAAAATAAATCTACTTCTTCATCTTCGTAACCAAATACCTTTAAAAGTTTAATAACATACCCTAAAGTACTATAAACTTCACCAGTATTTACAGATGAGTTAGCAAAATAAAATCTAGTAATTCTATTAATAGCTAATCTATCAAGTCCAAACTCCTCTTTAATTTTAACACACTCATTGGTGATTTCTTCTGCCCTTTCCCTTGTAATAGTGCTTCTTGCCCATGTACCATTATTTTGCATCATATCAATTACCCCCTTAAGTAATTAAAATTATACCATATTAAATACAAAATGTCAACTATTTGTAGTTTAATAAATACATTTTAATTATCATGTTAAAAGTAAAAGAATTACTACATGGTTTTTATATATAATTTTAAACGATTATCTTACCTTTTCTTTCCATTCTTTTTCTTCGTAAAAACAGTATTTTCTCTACAATTCCTTGAAACCAATATATTATTTTCATTTTAGAACCTCCACAAAAATCTTATATTTAATAAAAAGTCCTATTTTTAGGACTTATAATCATTATTGGTGGAGCTGACGAAGAGCGACTTCGTGTCCAAAGTATCAACCATACAGACGTGTACAAGTTTAGTTGGTTTATTATTTCAAAAAATATTATGGAGAGCCAACGTTCCTATATTTTTCTAAGTTTAGTAATAGTTCATTATATAACCTAAACAATTACATAGTATAGTTCACTTTTATAAGTCCAGACATTACCCTCGTGAACAAAGAATAAGCTGAACCACTTACTTTTCCTAATTAGGCAAAAGCAGGTGCAAAATGATCAATATCGTTTCCGATTATTTTTTGTTGCGTTTATAGTACGCCTACTACTTGCATCCATACGTACAACTACTCTGTCGAATCAAAACAGCCCCATAGTACGTTTATAATTTTAGCAAAAAGTTCTAATTATGTCAATAATTTTGAACCAAATTTTGTACTATTTATTTATTAATTTTAATAGAATTTACTACTTGTTTATAGTTTTCTTCAAATAAATCTTCATCACTTTCATCATATATTAACTCAGTTAAATAAGCTTTATTTTCATCTAGAAGCAAATAAATATAAGTTTTTTTATCAGTATTTTCTATATAACTACCCATTATTAAAGAGCCCTTAATACTATCTATTTCACATTCTTCTACTAAACTTACATTAACTGCTTCTTTAAGAAATTCTAAATATGTACTTTTAAAATCACTTTTTAACTCATCACTTGATAAATCAACTGTAAATTCTTCTAACATAACTGCTTCAAGTCCGGTTAAATAACTTTCAGAAAACCCATCAAAATATCCTAGTTCATCATCACTGTTTTTCTTGTCAAACTCAAAATAGTCTGGTAAAGATATAGAAATATTATTATATTTATAAGTTTTATAATTAACTTCATCACTATAAGATAATAGGATAAGTATAAATGCTACAAAAATAGCTAATAAAGTAATTAATCCATTTCTAACTTTATTTTTAATACGTGTTTTTTTAGCATTACTTTCTTTTCTTTCTTCATTATTTATACTTTCTTTGTCAAAGTAAGTTTTACTTCCTTTAGTTAGAACTATTCCTTCTTTAATCATTTCTTTTAAAAACATATAGTTATTATTAACTTTAAAAGTACTAAGCACTACAGCGTTTGGAACAGCATTCTTCTTATCAAGAGCATTATAATCAGTGTATATTTTTTCTAATCTTTTTAATTTGTCTTCATATGAAATTTCATCTTTATCACTTACATTATAAGCTTCTTTATTTATATTAGAAATTACCCCACCTATACCTAAGAATGTAAATATAACTGATACAACATAATCACCTATAATTGCTTTTACAAAGCCATTATTTTGATAAAGATTAACTACACTATTTAAATTATGTCCTTCCCTTAAAACAAGCCATGAAGGTATAATTACAAAAGTTAAAAGTGATACAACCACAAAAGAAATAATGCCTATTATAAGTGAAGTCTTTTTAGTTACTTTTGCTTTTGATTTTTTATAAAATAAATATGCTCCAAAAGCTATCAATGTCGCAAGTAAACTCATAATGTATCCTGCATAAATATAAACTAAAGCCCATGGAAGTCCAAATATAAGTCCTCCAATAAAGGCAGCAATTACTCCTTTTAAATAATTATTTTTTTCCATACTACCTACCTCTTCCTTTTACTTCTTCTTCACTATAACTCTTATAAAGATTATCTAGCATCTTAGAAAAATATTCTCTTTCATGATATTTATTTTTAAATTCGTTTTCAGTTATAACTATTTTAGCTAAAAATTCTTTATACTCTTTATCTTTTAAAAACTCTTTATATTTGTTAAATATACAAGACTTTAATCTTTCAATTTCTCCTAAACAAGCTTTAATACCTGCTTCAGAGTCATCTTCACTAGTTAAAAAGTTATATATCTTTTTATAACAAGTTTTTAATTTTTTATTAATTATTTTTAAAGCATACTTATTTTTAATCTCTTCACTAACTAAAGTAACTTTACCTTTCTTTGACTTAACTAGTAACCCACTAGTGCTGGTCATTCTTTTAAATTTTCCTTTATCTTTATTTTTCTTTAACTTATACATAAAACCCACCTACTTCATTAAATCTGGTCTTTTTTCTTTTGTAACCCTTATTCTTTCATTATATCTATATTCTTCTATTTTCTTGTGGTCTCCACTTAAAAGGACTTCTGGAACAGCCATTCCTCTATATATACTTGGTTTAGTATACACTGGATAATCTAGCAAATTATCTGTAAAACTTTCACTTTTTAAGCTTTCTTCATTAATAACACCTGGCACGAGTCTTGTAACTGAGTCAACTACGGCCATTGCAGCAATCTCTCCTCCAGTTAAAACATAGTCACCAATACTTATTTCTTCATCAATTAAAGTTTTAATTCTCTCATCAAAACCTTCATAATGTCCACATAAAATTATCAAATGTTTATGTTTACTTAAAAGATAAGCTTTCTCTTCATTATAAACTTTACCACTAGGAGTTAACATTATAGTAAGAGAGTCAGTATCCTTAACACTTTCTATGGCCTTAAAAACTGGATCACACATAAGAACCATTCCCGATCCCCCGCCGTAAGGAGTATCATCAACTTGATTATTATTTAAAGTACTAAAGTCTCTTATATTAATAAGATTAATTTCTACTTTTCCATCTTTAATAGCTCGCGCGATTATGCTCTCTTCTATAATAGGTTTAAACATATCCGGAAAAAGGGTTAATATATCTATTTTCATAATAAACCATCAACTCCTTTAAATATTATCTTTTTATTTTTTATATCTACATTTTCAATAAATTCTTTATTAAATGGAATGTATTTACCACTTACATAAAATAACTTATAACCATTATTTACTATAATGTCATTTATCTTTCCAATAAATTTATCATTATAGTATCCATCAAGTCCAATATAATCACTAAATAATAAATCATCTTTTTTTAAATCAAGTTCTTCTTTATCCATATAAACTTTCTTACCTTTGAATTTTAACACATCATTAATATAATCATACTCTTTGAATGTTACCATATCAAAAATCTTATGATGCCTATAAGAATTAATAGTAACTTTTTCGTTATCTATGTAAAAGTGTTTACCCTTAACAAAAGCCTTATCTTTATATTCAAAATTACTTATTATCTTAACTTCGCCTTTTAAAGCATGAGTATTAACTAGTTTACCTATATACACGTATTCCATAATATCACCTAAACTTATACATTATTATACCACCAGTTACAGCAACATTCAAACTTTCACACTTATTATTCATAGGAATATTTATACTATCATCACACATTTCTTTTACAAAAGAACTTACCCCTTTGCCTTCGCTACCAAGCACCAGTGCATAGCTATTAATGCTAGCTTCATCTAAATTAATATTGCCAAACATATCTGCATAATAAATTTTTATACCTTTACTTTTAATTAAATTAATTGCGTCTTTTAAATCAAGAGTAACTATATTCATATTAAATATAGTTCCTTCAGTACTTCTAATTAATTTATCGTTATATACGTTTACACTTTTAGGACTTAAAACTACAGTAGAAACATTAAATGCAAGCGCACTTCTTATAATAGTACCAACATTTCCTGGATCACCTACATCATCAAGTAAAACTATTTTTTCTCCTTTAATTTCACTACCAAAATTCAGTTTAACTACTCCCATTATACTTGGAGTACTCTTAAGTAAACTAATTTTTTCTAAGCATCTTTTACTAACTAAAGTAGTTTTTACGTTGAATTTAGTATTTTCTTCACATGTAATAACTTCTAAAAGATTATTACTTTTATAAGCTTCTTCTACTAAATGTTCTCCCTCCACTATAAATTTATTTTCTTCTTTAATAAATTTACTATCTCTTAACTTCTTAAAATAAACTATTTTTTCATTATTTACACTCTCTATCATTATTACTCCTCATTTAAATGTTTTTTATTTTTTATATAATCAGGTTTATAATATTTTACTAATTTCCAAAATTCTTTACTATGATCAAAATGAATAAAATGTACAAGTTCATGAATAATTACATAATCAATATCATCTATATCATGTTTAATTAGTTCTTTATTTAAAGTAATTAAACCTTTACTTTTATTGCAGTAGCCCCATTTCCTAGTCATCTTTCTTATATTCACTTTTGGATAATCTATAGGTATATTAATTTTTTCATATACATGTTTAACTCTTTTCTCTAAAACTTCTTTACTCATTTTATCTAAAAACTTATCTAAATCACTTTCTTTATTAACATAAATATAATCTTCACATATCTTTGGAAACTTAACCGCATTAGTTATAACCGCGTTATATTCCTTACCTAGGTAATAAAACTTATGAGATTTTTCTACTCTTTTTTTCATTTTTAAATACATCTTAGTAATATAATCCATATTACTATTAATTAACTCTTTAATATATCCATCTGTAACAAAATAATTAGTAGTAACATAAATATTTAAATCCGGTTTAACTCTTATATAGGTATTCCTATTACTTTTCCTAACTATAATAACATCAACTAGTTCTCCATCAATTAATACTTTCATGACTTAAGTATAACATATAAACAAATAAAAATCTATTACAAATAGTAACAGATTTCTCTAATCAAGAGTATAAGTTTTTTCATTTCCTAATCGTTTGACAAAGTACATTAAGTCATCATGAGTAAGTTCTCCTTCAAACTTAAGTCTATTACTTCTTAGATAATTTAGATGCCTAATAACTTTATCATAAGTTTTATAGTCTTTAAAGTATTCATAAATAGTATCTAAAAGTTCTTTTAAAAGATAAAAGTTAGGTTTATGCATGCTACTAAAAAACTTTGAAAAATAAGGACCAGAACTACAATAAGAATATATATTAAGTATTCCATCTAAATTAATATATTTAAAGTTAAGTTCTTTTTTATCTACATATACATATTTACCGGTACTTACATTATAAAATTTATAAAATGCAGTATATTCTTTCCTCTTACTTAAAGAATAACCTCTTTCAATTAAAACAATAATATCTTTCATTTTTAACCACCCTTAAATAAAGTATACCATATTTGTTAAAAATAAAAAAGCACTTCCGTGCTTATTTAACGGCTTCTTTTTCCTTTTTTTCTTCTTTAACTTTAGGAAGTGGTACTACACCAAGAGTATAACCAATTGGTTCTAAAAGTCTAATAAGAGTATTTATTTGAGGACTATTTAAATTATTCTCAATTTTAGCAACAGTTTCTCTGATAATACCAGCACGTTCACCCACTACTCTTTGACTTAAATGCTGACTTTTTCTAGCAACAACAACTTGACGTATTACTTCCCTTTCAAGCTCGTTTAATTTTTCATCCCTTTTTATTTCTTCTTCGCTTTTAACGATATTTTCTTTCTTTGGTCTTCCCATTTTTCCTTCACCGATTACTATTGTACCAAAAAATTGTACAATGTCAACCTTTTTTATTAAATTTTTATACTTTATTTTATACAAAAGACTGCATAAAGAGGAATTGACTTAATATTATTAACAAAAACCTATAATTTCAAGGGTTTACAAAGAAATTTCACAAAAATCGGACGACTTTTTCTTGAAATTTCACAAAAATCGGACGACTTTTTGAAAAAATTAATTAAATTTTGAAGTTTATTTATCTTCGTGAATGTCATTTTTAGGTTTTTCTAAACCGTCTATTTTTATACCTTTCTTTTCAGCATAATCCCAAAGTGCAGCACGAATTGCTTCTTCTGCGAGTAAACTGCAATGAACTTTAACTGGAGGTAAACCATCTAACGCTTCCATTACTGATTTATTAGTAATTTTTAAAGCTTCATTTACACTTTTACCCTTAATTAACTCTGTAGCCATAGAACTAGTAGCTATAGCAGCACCGCAACCAAAAGTTTTAAACTTAACATCTTTAATAATTCCATTATCATCTATGTCAAGATATATTCTCATAATATCCCCACATCTTGCATTACCAACTGTTCCAACACCACTTGCATTCTCTATTTCACCAACATTTCTTGGATTAGTAAAATGATCCATTACTTTTTCTGAATACATATTAGTTTTCTCCTTTCTTAACAAAGTCTTCATATAAAGGACTCATACTTCTTAGATTACTTATAATTTCTTTTAAAGTATCAACTACATAGTCAATTTCTTCCATAGTATTATCATGGTTCATAGTAAGTCTTAAAGAACCATGCGCTATTTCATGTGGAAGACCTATTGCTAAAAGAACATGACTAGGATCCAAACTACCACTAGTGCAAGCACTTCCGCTTGAAGCACATATACCTTTAGCATCTAATTTTAAAAGCATTCCTTCTCCTTCAATAAATTGAAAACTAAAGTTTGCATTCCCTGGTAATCTCTTAATTCTGGAACCATTAAGTTTTGAATAAGGTATCTCATTAAGTACTCTGTCAATTAGACGCTCTCTTAAAGATAGAACATATTTGTTATTCTTTTCCATTTCATTAAATTTAAGTTCTGCAGCCTTAGCAAAACCAATTATACTAGGAGCATTAGTAGTACCAGCGCGTTTTCCTCTTTCTTGCATTCCACCATTAATTAAAGGTAAAATATTAACTCCTTTTCTAACATATAGAAAACCAATTCCTTTAGGCCCTTCTATTTTGTGTGCACTTGTACTAAGCAAATCTATATTCATTAGATTAACATCAATATTAACATTACCATAAGCTTGAACTGCATCTGTATGGAATATTATATTATGTTTCTTACAAATTTCTCCTATTTCTTTTAAAGGCATAATGCTACCTATCTCGTTATTAGCGGCCATTATACTTACCATAATAGTATCTTCTCTAATAGAGTTTTCTAGTTCATGTAAATCAATAATGCCATCCTTATCTACATTTAAGTAAGTAACTTCAAAACCAAGTTTTTCTAAATAATGACAACTTTCTAAAATAGCATGATGTTCTATTTTAGTAGTAATAATATGTTTACCTTTATTCATTCTTCCAATCATTATTTTTTTAATAGCCCAGTTGTCTGACTCACTTCCACCACTAGTAAAATAAATTTCATCTTTACTAGCATTTATTGTTTTAGCAAGAACTTCTCTTGCTTCTTCCACCTTTTTGCTGACTTCTCTTGATGAGGTATATATACTACTTGGGTTAGTGTAATATTCTGTAAAATATGGGAGCATTTCATCTAATACTTCTTTTCTAACCTTAGTAGTTGCAGCATTATCTAAATATATCATATTACTTCCTTTCCTTCATTAATATGCTCAAGACCATATTTAAGTATAACTTTAATATGATCATCACTTATACTATATAAAGCACTTTGACCGAATTTCTCACACTTAACGAGATTTAAATCTTTTAAATATTTGAGTTGGTGACTGATTAAAGAATGAGACTTATTTAAAGAAAGTGCTATTCCACTTACACATTTTCCCCCTGAAAGCAAGCTGTTTAATATCATAAGCCTAGTGGGATCACCAAAAACTTTGTAAAATTCACTTAATTTATTATAATCTTGTCGCATATATTCTCCTTATATGAATAACCATTCATACAATAAAATTATAAAACTATAAAAAAAACTTGTCAATACATTTTGACAAGTTTACAAAATAAATTAATATAAATTTAGCCACATATACATTCTACATAAGTATCATTTAAACATCTTACACAGCATAAGCAGTTAATGTTCATTGTGAATATTGAGTCTGTTCCAACATAAGGATAAGGACTACTTTCATCAGTGTTTTCAGCAAGTACTCTAAATGTACAGCAACATCCATCTACTTTTTCAACTCTAAATACATTCGAGCATCCTTCAGCACCAGTAGCATTACAATTAGTATTTGTTCTAGTAGTTGGCATGCTTAGTGGAGCGCCTGCACCTGAGCACATATAAAGCATTATAGGTCTTGTATTGCATACAATACAGTTGCTTCCTCCACCTAGTGCTGGTCTATCACAAGAGTTTAAACAATTATCTGGACAAGCATTAGATTGAAGTACATTAATTACTTGTAAAATCTCAGCTATGCAGTTGTTTTCACAAGTATCATTATTTTGACCACACCTAGAACATCCAGTATTATTATTCATATAATTCACCCCTTCTTCATATTCACTAATAATTTATGTAAATAAATATTTTTTGTGAGTGAATTTAACCATTTTATCTAAAAGGTCTATTATTATTACTATTTCCAACTTTTAAAGTAGTATCATTTCTCCACTATTTAAATACATATAAAAATCTTTCAATTTAACACTAATTCTTCTTTTAGTAACAATTCCTTTGTATTTCTTTTTAACTTCTAAAAATACTTTACTATCTAAAGAAACTTTACCATAACTTCTAAGTCTTACCTTTTCCTTATATATAGGTTTATCATTACTTATTCTAATTAAGTCATCATTATAAGTATCAAAATAAATATTAGAAATATTACTTTTGTAGTATTCATCTTTAACTAAATATTTATTTAGTTTACTAATTAATAAATCATATTCATCTTGATTTAATAAGTACTTAGTTTCCTTCCTTTGAAATTTATTTATGTACACTTACCACCACCTCGTCTATAATTTTAGTATATTATATTGTTAGTTATGTGAAAGCATAGTGTAAATTAGGTGAAATATTTTTATTTATTTTTTTATATAATTATAGTATAATTTAATTAGGAGAGATTTATATGTATGGTTATGAATATTTAATAATATTAATTATTTTAATTCTAATATCTATTATAGTAATTAGAATAAATAAAAAAGACTTTGCTGTCAAAATAAATAAATTAGTTCAATATTTAGGTGGTAAAGATAACATCATAAGCGCTGAGAAAAACATGAGTAGACTAAATGTTAAAGTAAAAGATACTAGTTTAGTTAATAAAGATGCAATTGAAAAGATGGGAGCTAAAGGAATTGTTGAAATTGATAATGAACTTAAAATTATTTTAGGCCCTAATAGTGGTCAAATTAAAAAGTACATAAAAGACTTAAAGTAGAAAATTCTACTTTTTTTGTTTTTTTTCGACAAAATTCGACAAAATTCGACAAATATTTATGTTATTCTTATTATGGTGATTTTTTATGAATGTAATAGAAGATTTAATAATTAGTGCCTCACTCACTACATTTCCAGTGCTTTTATATGAATACTTTTCACTTTATAGAGAGAATATAAAGAAAGAAAAAAGTACTATTTTACTTAGTATTTGTTTATTTGTATCATTATTTTTAACTATGAACTACAAAGATAATATTAAAGTAGAATACCACTTAATAACACTAGTTTTACCTCTTATGATATCTTATTTAAATAATAAAGATAAGGAAGCTTTAGTAATAAGTATAATAGTATCTGAATATTTAGTTAATAAACTTGGCTTCAATTTATTATTTATAACAATATTTTTCTCTCTATTATATTTCGCATATAAATATTATAGTACTACCAATAAAAAATCTAATTACTTCATAAATATTTCCATATTATTAGTTGCTCTCATGTACTCTTCACTACTTATATTTGATTTTTCTCTTAATACCTTAACCCTTGCTTTCTTTGCTACTGTTAGTTATATTGTAATTATAAAGATAATTGATTATGGAGTGAAAGAAGCTAAAAGTGTTATAAATATGCATATGACTCTTAAAGATTTTGAAAGAGAAAAAAATATAAAACTAAATTTATTTAAAATTACTCATGAAATTAAAAATCCTTTAGCAGTAATTAAAGGTTATCTTGATATGTTTGATACTAAAAATGAAGAAAAAAGTAAGAGATATGTTAAGATAATTAAGGGAGAAGTAAATAGAACTCTTAATTTACTTCACGACTTTATGGAATTTACTAAGATTAAAATCGTTAGAAATGAGTTTTATATTGGAGATCTAATTGATGATGCAAAAGATGCTCTTGTACCTGTTTTTAATGCATTAGAAGTTAACTACTACTTTGAAACCGAAGATAATGCACTTGTAAGTTTAGATTATAATAGAATGAAACAAGTAATTATTAATGTAATAAAAAACGCGGTTGAAGCTTGTGCACCTTATAAAGGACAAGTTTCAACCACTGTATTTGTGGATAAAGAATTTTTATATATATTTGTTAGAGATAATGGAAGTGGTATGACTAAAGAAACACTTGATAATATAATGGAACCTTTTTATACAACTAAAGAAAAAGGTACAGGACTAGGAGTAAGTTTAAGTAAAGAGATTATTGAAGCACATAAAGGGACTCTTCTTTATGATAGTAAAATTGGTGAAGGTACTGTCTGTAAAATTACCTTACCTTTAAAAATAACTAATAGTAATAAGGACCATAATATGGTGGCCTAGGAGGATAATAATTATAGTTTGGTCTAGGTCCTACTGCAGCTACAGCAACCCCGCCTGTTAAAGCACCAAGTAAAAATGGAGCTGCAAAAGGAACAAACCTATTATCTTTTTTATAAGAATATCCTCTTCCATATAAATTATTATACATAAAAAACACCTCTTATTATAATATATGAGGCGTTTTAATTTTGTTCTGTGCTTTTTAACCTAATAAAATTAATACTAGGTCTATTATTAAATCTTAAACTGGTCTTTTTATTACCTAGTCCATTTGAAATAAATATTTCTTTATCATTTAAATTATAATAACCATTATAATATTTCACGCTACCGCTAAATTTATAAAATGGTCCATAGAAAGGAATATTTATTTCCCCTCCTAAAGTATTACCTGCTAAAAAAATATCAAAACTATAATCATTTATTTTATATAAAAGGTCACTTTCATGAGTAAAATATATCTTATAATATCCTTCGCAATCATTTATTTTATCTAAATTATATAGTGATTTATTATATGAATTAAATCCCATTAAACAAATTGGAGTAGTACTATCTTTGTATATTAAATCATAGTCGTTTTCGAGTAATATATAATCACTTTCAAGTAAAATATCTCTAACTTCTTCACTATCATTATCTCCAAGTACAAAGTATTTACCAAGTGAAGCATCAATATTTTTAAGTTCACTAACTAAATCACTTTTATTATCTAAGTACTTTAAATCACTAAGTAAATTACCTCCAAATATAACTATATCTGGATTTAGTTCATTAATTCTTTTAGCGATAAGTTTTAAAGTATCTAAATTAGTAGTAGAGCCTAAAAGTAAATCACTAAAATAAATAATTTTAGAACCACTTAAACTCTTAGGAATTTTATCACTTTTAACTAAATATTCTTTAACATTAATTCCAGATGTACCAATATATTTTGCATACATAAAAATGCTTATTATGAGTAATGTGAGTATAATTAAAATATTAATAAGTACACTTTTAAAACTTCTTTTTGGTTTTGTTTCTTCTTCCATTTTACACCTACTGAGCCATCATTATCAGACCATATACAAGAGTGTTATGCATCATATGAGCTACTACACTAGAAAATATATTATTACTTTTATTATACACTAGTCCAAAAGTATATCCTAAAGCACCATATGGAATTATATATAATAGTTCTAGAAAATTACCATCTTGTAAACCCGCTATTGTGTGAAGAAAACCAAATACTAAAGCACTTACAAGTGGAAAGAATTTATTTTTTCCAGTTACTTTTCTAAGGCCAAACCTAAATATCATTTCTTCAACAAAAGGCGCTACTACGGATATTGATAAAAATCCTATTACTGGATAAATCTTAAGAGAGTCTCTAACTAAATTTTCATTAGTACTTCCAGCATTATTTAGAATAAAAACATTTATTATTATATTACTAAATACCATTAATCCAAACCCAATACCCCAGTATTTTAAACTATCTGAAAAGTTACTTACTTTACTAAAATAATCTTTTAAATTCTTAAGTAGTTTATCTTTGTACATCATAAAATAAATAATAAGTACAAAGAAATTACCTAAGTAAACAGAAGTAGACTCAGGAAGTTTAAATACTTTAAAAATTATCATTCCTATCACTTGAGGCACTAAAATATATATAAATATAAGTACCAAGAAATCTAAAACATCTTTAATTTTATTTTTTACCTTTTCCATTATATTCACCTACTTCTATTTTACTATAAATAATAAAAAAAGAAAACTCCTATTATAAGAAGTTTTACATTTTTTCTACTTTAATAATTACTTTTTTACCTTTGCTAACTACTAGGTTATCAATTTTTACTATAAAGTTAGGATCTTCTACTTTTTCATTATTTACTTTTATACCACCTTGTTCAACTAATCTTCTAGCTTCACTTTTAGATGGTGCTAGTTTAGTACTAACTAATAAGTCAAGAATATTCATTTCATCAAATTCTACCTTTACAGTAGGCATATCATCATGAACTTTACCACTAAAGATTTCTTCACTTGTAACTCTAGCTTTTTCAGCTTCTTTCTCTCCATGTAAGTCCTTAACCACTTCAAATGCAAGAGCTTTCTGCGCTACTCTCTTTTCAGGTGCTTTATTTTGCTCCTCCATAATACTTTCTATTTCTTCTTTAGTTAGGAAAGTAAATACTTTTAAGTATTCCTCTACTTTAGTATCATCACTATTTAAAAGGTATTGGTAAATTTGATATGGACTAGTTTTTTCCTTATCAAGCCATAATGCATTACCTTCACTCTTACCAAACTTATTACCTTGTTTATCTAATATAAGTGGCATTGTAAAACCATAAGCCTCTTTATTTTCTATCTTTCTTATTAGTTCAATACCAGTAGTTATATTACCCCATTGGTCACTTCCTGCTGCTTGAAGTTCACAGTTGTATGTATTAAATAAATGTACAAAATCAAAACCTTGAAGTAATGTATAAGAAAACTCTGCATAAGTAATACCACTTTCAAGTCTTCTAGCAATTATATCTTTACCAAGCATATAATTGACATTAATATATTTACCAATATCTCTTAAGAAATCAAGTAGTGTTACATCCTTTGTCCAGTCATAATTATTAACTATTACAGCTCTGCCATCAAGCAATTTTTCAACTTGTTTTCTTAATCCTTCAATATTCTTTTCAACAGTTTCCTTAGCTATAATTTCTCTTTCAGCAGTTGGTCTAGGATCTCCAATTAATCCAGTAGCACCTCCAACTAATATAATTGGTTTACATCCATGTAAAGCAAGTCTCTTAGCAGTTACAAAAGAAGCATAATGTCCAATATGAAGGCTATCTGCTGTTGGATCTGTTCCAAGATAGAATGTAATATCACCTTTATTTAATCTCTCTTCAAGATCAGGACTACTAATATCCTTTACTACTCCTCTCCACTTTAATTCTTCAAAAAATGTCATAGTTTCTCTCTCCTTTCAAAAATAAAAAGGTGGTTACCAAAGGACTCTTAAATAAGAGTGGTACCACCTTAATTTATACTCTTTACTATAACGCGTAACCATTAATTTCAAAACGTGTAATTCGTTTTCATATATTTAATTAACTTCCACCAACCGTTAACTCTCTGTGTACTAATATATAAAACTACTTCTTCGTTTCTCTTCAATTAATATATAAATTCTAACACAAAATTTTATATTTGACAAGCCCCTTTAGTTATAAATTATTTCGTAAGGATTTTCTGGACTTCCATCTCCAAAGGATTGAGTATCTCCCTTAATGCTTATAACTGGTCGTACGCCGTACGAAAAGCTGACATTGCTGCGGTCGAGGTAGCCAGAGTTGCCAGAACCGTGCATAACCCCCACCATAACACCATTTAACATCCGGTTAGGCGAAAGCAACCACCACATACTACTTCCTGTTACACTTTCCCCAGCACTATTTAGATAATACCATGCATATGGACTTGTTAACTTTGTGTCATACATTCCTCCTGCATATGCTATTTCATCTGCTGTCATGAGGCCAACAGGGAATTCTAGTTTTGCTTCTGTATTACTTCCTGAAAATGCATCTTTACTATTTGTACAGTCATAGGTTGGTGTTTTATTTGTAACTAGTCTTGTGTATGCCGCATAGTATAAATCTGAACCAGTCACACTATATGTTCCTTCACCTATTTCTCTATCATTACAATATACTGCTTCTGTACTTATATATTTGGTATAACTCGATAGATTTGTACTATACCAATTATCTATATATGTTTTTAATGTACTATCATTTTCGTTTGTTCTGTTTGAAGCAAGTGTTCCGCTCGTTCCATACATATATCCTACATACATTGCATCATTATATGAACTATTAAATCCACTTGTACCTATATATCCACTTGTTGTATCAGGACTTGTTCCTGAATACAAAAGCCTTACACTTCCATCATGGTTTGTTCTTATTATTCTCCAGTAAAAGCCTCCGAATTTAACCCAATTGTTTTGTGCATTTCCTGCAAAGTAATACACATTTTTAGCAGAACTCCCAGCTATGCTCTCAGTTGCTTTGTATAAAGTTCCTGTGTTAGTAGTTGTAAATGTTGCCCTGAATGATTTTCTTGTTTGTATTGTTGGATTGTCAGATAGCAATTTATTGTATAAAGGAACAGGTTTAGCAGTTCCTTTTTCAATAAACAAAGTACCACTTAACTTTTTACCCATATCATCACTTTGATCTTCAGTTGTACTATTTTCATACTTAAATTCTGCACTATAGGTATGAGTTGCTCCTTTTGCTATCTCAACACTATATGCAAGTACTGTGTCTGCTACACTAGTGCTTTTCGGTACATCTGCAAAGTCACTCATATTGTATCCACCGTCTGCAGAAGTTATTTTATATTGTAAATATCCTGTAGTTACAAAAGTATTTACTAAATTTTTTATAACTATTCATTCTTTACAGTGAAAGTATTTACTCCACTACTCCATCCTGGTTCTATCTCTGTTCCTGCTATAGTGCCACTTCCATTAGTAAATATTATTTTTAAATCTGTACTTTCTACAGATATATTTTTACCTGTTCCAAATATTTCTGTTGTAAAGTATGCTAGTGTTACAGATAATACTACTACTAACAAACTTCCTAATATTATAATTAATTCTTTCTTCTTTTTCATATAGACTTCCTTTATTTTTTATGACTTACTATTTATTTATAAAGTTAACTGATATGGATTTGAAGCAGTACCATCTCCTGAAGAAACTTTAACTGTTGACTTAACTGAGATAACTGGTCTAACTCTTCTAACACCATGTACGAAACCATCATCTAGAATTCCAGGATAGTTTGAACCACCTACAACCATTGAACGAGCAGAGGTTTCATCACCACTCCAGCGGTATGGAGATAAAAGCATCCAATATGTTGATCCCATTATACTACTGCCTGCACTGTTAAGATAGAACCAAGCTGATGCGTTATTTGTGCCATATACTCCTCCTGCATAAGCAACTTCATCTGCTGTCATTAAGGCAATTGGATACTTTAGTTTTGCACTTGAATTACTTCCTGAAAATGCATCTCCCTGTGTAGTACAATCATATGTTGGAGTTTTATTTGTTGTTAATCTTGTATAAGGTCCAAAGTAGAAATTTGTACTTCCTGTATTGTAAGTTCCACTTCCTATATTTCTATCATTACAGTATACTGCTGTAGTACTTAAATAACTTGCATAACTAGTTAAGTTACTTTCATACCATGTATCTATTGCTTTTTTTATTGTGCTATCATTAGTATTTGTTCTATTTGATGCAAGGCTACCTGTCGTTCCATACATATATCCTACGTACATTGGATTATTTACTGTATCACTAAATGCAATAGATGCTGAATTTATGTAACCCGCTGTTGTATTATGACTTGTCCCTGAATATAGCATTCTTACACTTCCATCTGCATTTGTTCTTATTATTCTCCAGTAAAAGTTAGCAAATTTAACCCAGTTATTTGTAGTATTTCCTGCGTAATAGTAAACTGTTGTGCTTGAAGTATTATGTACATTCTTTTCAGTTGCTTTATAAAGAGTTCCAGTTGTTGTACTTGTAAGTACATCGCTAAATGAACTTCTAGTTGATTTAGTTGGATTGTCTGCTAAAATTATATTATATAAAGTTGCAACAGGAAGTGTTACTGTACATGTACCATCTTTAGTTATATTACTAACTGTAAGTGTTGATCCACTTACACTTCCTGTACCTGAAGTACAAGTTACAGTTGTGCCTTTTACTGTATAACCTGAATTAGCTGTAATAGTATAAGTAGTACTTTTACCATATGCTACATATCCTCCACCAGTTACACTGCCATTACTAACAGTTACATTAACCTTATGTAATTTAACCCACCCTGCATATATTGTTTTATCACTTTTTTCACTTAATATACTTGCTGAAGTATATTCGGATATTTTTCTATTTTCTCTTTTACCATAATCTAAATAATGAGTATATAAACTATTTTCATTATGTCCAAATGCAGTATTTAAATCAGAATAAGTATCTGCATAAAAGTATAGTGGATGTTCTTTATATTCTAAGCTATACCATCCTAAAAATGCATATCCATCTCTTGAAGGTGTCGGCAATGTACCAAAAGTTTCTTTATATCCCATATTTTTAGTAGAAACAGTTCCTGAAATATCTATGTTTGAAAATGTATATGTTTTATTAGTACCATTAACATCTAAACGAAGCCAATATGTTCCTGTTACGGTTGGAGTAAATTTAAAATTTTTATTAGAAATCATATGATAATATGTATTATATGCTCCATTTAACATTAAGAATGCTTCAACGGTACTTGTCCCTGGATTAGTACCCCACACACCATTAGTATCACAATTAAAAGTATAAGTTTTATTTGCTTCTAAATATACTCTTGCATTAATGAAACCATACCCATCATCACTTTTTCCAGTAACTGTAACAACCTTATCTTTTACAGTATAAGTCATATATTCTGAGGTAACATTACTTACATCATCTAGATTATATACTAGATTATTTGTACTATAAGTAAGAACATATACTCCCTTTTTAAAATTCATTGTACAATAATCAGGCATTTTTACATTAGATAGACTAATACTACTGTCATCTCTATTAAAAGTAGCAGTAGTGCCATTCTTACAAGTAATACTTTCTACTTCATAAGCTTCGATTAGATCAGCATAACTTAAATCAGTTTGTTCTCCTTCTAAAGTATAAGCCTCTATTCCATCAGGTTTTTTAATTAGTTCTTTAATAGAAACTCTTTCTTCATTACTTTCTTTATTATTATCTTTTAGTATAAAAGATAATGTTAAATTAATAGTTAAAACTAAAATAGTAATAAATATAATTAATTTTCTTTTCATAAAAACCTCTTTTCCTTTAATACACACCAAAAAGAGATAGGGTTATCCTATCTCATTAAAGCACATGAAAAACTTAGAGGTTTACTAGTTATTAATAGTAACCCCCCCCCCTAGTACTTTATTTTGTACAAGAGTGCTATTGTTTTTCATGTTTATCTCTCCTTTGTTTTTTTGAAACATATGTACCATATTCTGTACATTATATTTCTTGTAGTTTCCTACAATAAAATAATACCACAAAAAGTTTAGTTTACAAGCACTAATTTCTTGTACTTTTTGTGATACTGATGTTATTTTATTTAATTTCTTCTATTTTCTCCTATTAGAGATATTTGTACTGTTAATTCTTTTATTCTTTCTATTATTCTTCTAGCTTTTATTTTATCTGTACTAGTACTAGTTTCTGATAAGTGGTTTTCTAGTTCATCTAAAGTAAAGTTTGATGTAAAAAATGTTATTTTTTTATTATCCATTCTACTTTGTAAGATACCACCTAATACTTCATCTCTACTCCAAGGAGTGTTATTTTCTGCACCTATGTCATCTATTAATAATATATCTGCATTTATTAGTTCATTATAAACTTGCTCATAACTTTCATTTTTACTATTAAATGAGTCTTTTAATCTTTTAAGTAATAAAGGATAGTATATACTAACACATTTAATGCTTTTTCTAGATAATTCATTTAATAAAGCATTTAATATGTAACTTTTACCAGTACCAAAAGATCCACTTAGGTATATACCTTTTTTATTTGGATATTCTTCCATAAATGATTTTAAGTATGAAAGAAGTTCTATTCTTGCTTTATCATTATAGTAAACTTCTTTCATTTTAGCATTTTTAAGTAAACTAGAAGTTTCATAAAATACTACATTACTTTTGTATTTATCATTTTCTTTTTTATATTTACATGGTGTGTAATTAAATGTAAGATAATCTTCTTTTTTAGTAGGATAATCTACATAACCTACTACTTCATTTAAACAGTTATTTAGTCCTTTACAATTTTTACAATTATTTAATTCTTTAACTGTTTTTTCAAGTTTAGAAGTATATTTGCATAGTTCTTCTTTTGGAAGATTTAATCTATAACAAAGACTTGCAAAGTCTTGTGTTTCCATACAAATCATAAAGTTTTTTTCATTTAATCTTTTTATATCTTTTTTACTATTTATTAAGTTATCTATATTCTTCATTAAAAACTCCTTATAAAGCCTTCAAGTTCATCTTTTATATCTCCATTTAGTTCTTCTTTTTTTAAGTTTTTATTAAACCAGTCTGGAGTTGTTTCCTCTTTTTTAGTACTTTTTGTTACAGTTGTTTTCTTTAATTTTTTATGACTTTTTTCTGCATAACTCATTGCTTCTTTAGCAGTTTCTAACCCAGCTCGTTTCCATTCTCCTGCTACTACTTCTACATAACTTTTTACTAATCTATTGTTTTGTGTTTTAAGTATGTAGTCTATTAGTACATTACATACAGCTGGATTTAGTTTTAAGTCTACTACTAGCATTTCTAGTATTTTCATATCTCTTTCAGTAGGTCTTACACCTTTATATTTACTTTTTAAGAAGTCATATGGTTTAGTACTTTCAAATACTTTGATAATTCTTCCTTTTAGTGTATTGTCTCCACTTGGACTTCTTAAGTAGTCTGGTTGATTTTTAAATATTAAACTAGGAAGTCTTCCATCATTATTAAATTCATAGTATTTTCTTGTATTATTTTTTAACTCTTCTTTTTCTATTAAACCTTTTTCATTTAAACTCACTTTAACTATATCTGACATAGTTAAAGGATCTAAGTTATATAGAAATGCTAAATTAGTTATTAATTCTTTTACACTTTTAGTTAATGCTTTTTCATTAAGCAAATTCTTAGGCATACTACTTAGTAAAGCATCAAAGTCAAATATTTGTTCATATTCTATATTTCTTTTATTTTTACTTACTATTTCTTCTTCGTTTATTAACTCAAAGTTAGAATAGTTTTTACTTTTAAAAGTCATGTCAAAAGGACTAGTTATGTCCTGATAGTTACTTAAATTAATTGATGGTACTTTAAAGTAAGATTTTATTCTTAAGTATTCTTCTTTACCAACATTATTATAAAGAACCATATTGAATATAGGATGATTAAAGAATTCATTTACAGATAAAGGACTATAGAGTTCATATACATATGAATTTATACTTCCCTCTTTTACAAATGTTTTCATTAAACCTATTCCTTCTAGTTTAATTCTAGCTTCTTTTATGCTTTCAAGTGAGTCGCCTAGATTAGTCATTAAGTGATGATGAGTTAGTTCTGGACTTACGAAATTACTTGCTTTTAATTCGCTATATAAGATGTTATATAGTGTTACTGCAGTGTTACCTATTATTGGCATATAAAGCATGTTAAGTACTATTTTGTCATATTCATTGAGCATGCTTTTATTTACTACTATATACATGTCTGCTGGAAGCAATGTTACTTTGTTTTTCATAAGACCACCTAGTAATTATTTTATATTAAAGTTTAAAATAAAACAAGTATTTTAAAAGAAAAAAGCTAATTATTTTTTAAATAATTAGCCATGTTTTCTCCCCATTTAAAGAAATAGAATGATTTAGGATGTATTCCATCATTTGCATATGGTTTTTCATTTTCTTTTAAGTATTCACTATTATCTAAGTATGGAACATTTAATTCATTTAGTAACTCGACTAGTTTTTCGTTATAAGTGTTTAAATACTGATATTGAGTTCTACTTTTTAAAGCATTTTCTCCTACTGGTAATATTAGATTAACTATTATTTTTGTATTAGGTAGTTCATTTCTTAAAAATTCTATTTTTTCTCTATAGAAATTAATGAATTTTTGATAGTTAGAACCCCATGCTAATATATCATTACAACCATAACTTAAGAATAAGTAATTTGGGTTATACGCTTTTACTCCATCTAAATCTTTTTCCATGTTATCTATTCTTCTACCACGAGTAAATATTACATTTTCTTTGTTTAATACTCCATAACAACTTAGTCCTTCAGCCATTGAGTCACCAATTGCCATTGCATGCTTTTCAGTAAATATTTTCTTTACTTCACTTTTAGTACTAGAACTAGTAGTTGAAGTGTTTGTGTTTGCATTAGGTTTCGTAGTTTGTTTTACTTCTATTTTCTTCCATTTTGCTGTTAAAGTTATATCACTATTTATAGTTATTTTATCCTTTACTTGTTCATTATTTTCATTATACCAGCCTAGAAAAGTATATCCTTTATAAGTTGGTGCTTCTGGAATTGTTAATTCTTCATTTTCTTTTATAGTTATTTCTTCTAGACTACTTCCACCATTTGAATTAAAAGTTACTTTGTAATATTTTTCTTCTACTTTTACTTCTTCTTTTAGTTCATCTTTAGTTTCTTCTTTTACTTTATAGACTTTAAAATAGTAGTATAACCCACCAGATATTAAAGATATACTTAGAATCACTAAAAGTATACTAATTATTATATTTCCTTTTTTGTTCATGTTTACTCCTTTCTAACTTGAGCATTAAAGAGCAAGTTAGTCAGCTTGCTCTAGATTTGTTACACTTGTTACGTTTGTTTTTCCATTATAGTAAACTACTAATTTAGAACCTTTAGTTATAAATGGAAGTATGTCTTTATTTACTTTTATACTTACTTTATATTTATTATTTTCAGTATCAGTTATATAGTAATAAGTATTTCCATCTATTATAACTTCTTTAATAGTATTTACTACTATTTCAGTTTTTTCTTCTTTACCAGTTACTTTCTCTGGAATGTTATTTAAATAGTTTTCTTTAGCTTTTTCTACACCTTGACTTGCATCTGTTACTACTACTTTTTGGTAATCTTCTACATCAATGAAAGCATACATTTTTACTAGTCCTGCATTATCTTTTAAACTTACTAAATATGTTGGTCTATTATTTAAGTTTATTAGAAGTGGGAATGTACTAGTATATTTCATTTGCTGTACTTGCCCTTCTGCACTTGCCATTGCTGAATATTCTTCTGCTCCTGGTACTTGATAGAAGAATGTTTCTTTAGTTCTCATGTTTGCTAATATAAAACCTATGTTACTTTCATCTGTACTTACAGAAGTTATACCAGTATATAAGTATACATCATCATCTTTTACTAAGTAGTTATACCCATCAGTTGTCATTACTACTCCAGTTTGACTAAATAGTGAGTTAAAGAAACCTTTTTGATATAATCCCCAGTCATCTACTTGTTCAATTATTAATTTTGCATCATATACATGATCTACCCATGAAGGTACATCTTTAGTTTTATAGTAATTTGTTTTACCATTTACAGGATTAACTATTACTACACCTTTTACATCTCTTTTTAGTCCTACTGCTTTATATTTAAATACTGGGACTATAAAGTATGGATTACCATCATTATCAAGTTCAAAGTTTGCAGTTCCAAATATAAGTGTTGGATATTTAAATCTTAATAATCTAGGTAAATAATCATTAAAGTAAGCACTTTCTGTATATTTCATACCTTTTGGAAGTTTTACTAAATCACTTGTACCATTTACACTATTAACTTTTATGTAGCCAGTTATTCCTTTTTTTCTATTTTTTATCCATTTGAAGAAACCATTATATTCTAGTGGCGTTACCCTTACAATTTCTCCATCATAATTTATTTGAGTATATAAGTCACTTACATAGTACTGGCTTACCATTTCAGGCATTCTTCCGACAGTTCTATCTCCTAGTTTAGTACTAGAATCTTTATCTAGAAGTGGTAATTTACTAAAGTCCACTTCTTCAATGTCATCAGTAAATTCATTATCAGTAATTATATCTATTCTTTTACTATAACTTTTGCTATTAAATATTGGACTACAAGCTATGTCAGTTATAGTTATAAAAGCACATACTAGAATAAATGCTCCTGCAAATATTTTAAATGGACCCACCATTACTTTAACACTTCTCTTTTTAATTAAACTAAATATTGAAGCAGTAAAAGCATATATAAATATTAGGAATATTAAAAATACCCAAAAGCCTAAGCTATGAATGTTTATTGCTGGTAAAAACAAATAAAACATTATAAAACCTACTACTAAAGTTATTAAACCACTAAATAAATTTTCTTTTTTCATTTTTTAAAGATCCTTTCTTATTTGACTATATATTACTTCTTTAGATTTATTTAATTATAATATCGCCTACCTTAAATAGCATTTTTTCTCCTTTTAAATGGCGTTCCCGAGAGGATTTGAACCTCCGACCTACTGCTTAGGAGGCAGTTGCTCTTCCAGCTGAGCTACGAGAACACTTAAGTAAATTATAACACAAAAGTATATTTTCTTCCATATTATAATTCATATTTTAAGTACTTTTATTATGTCGTAATCAGAAGGCACTTCTATATAGTTATTTTTTACTATACATGATGTTCTTCCTAGTTTACTAGACCAGGAGTGATCTGTGTTTTCTCTTGCATAGTGAAAGTCTAAGTTACTACCTTTATACATTCTTTCAAGCATTATTGCTATTCTATAACCTTTAATATTTAATAATTCTATATCTTCTAAAGTGTAATCTATTATTTCATTTCCTTTAGATACTCCCTTTTTAGAAAATACTCCTGGATAGAATATAAAATATGAATTAATTAGTTTATAAAAGTATTCATTAAATTCTTTAGGGATATTAAGTCCCAAACTATATGCATAACAGTTTAGGTATAAATAATTATTTTTATAATACTCATAATCTTCTTTATAGTTTGGGACTTCTCTTTTTATATTTTTTAAATAAGTTATGTATAAATCTAGTAGTTCATCATAAGTTAAACTTTCATTTTTTAATATTTTAAATATTTCTTCCATTATAGTTTCTCTATAGTTTTAATTCCTAATATAGTACATGAGTTTTCTATAACTATTTTGATACTATTTAATAAAAGTAATCTAGAGTTTTTAATAGTTATATTTTCTTCTTTTAGAATACTTACTTCTTCATAGTATCTAGAAAATAAACTACATAGATCATTTAAGTACTTAGTGATTATTACAGACTCATTTGTTTTAACAGTTTCTTTTACTATATCTTTAAAGTCATATAATTTCTTTATTATTAGTTTTTCTAAAGCATTATCAAGTACTATATTATCATTTAATTCAAAAGTACTTTTATTTAGTATAGAATTAATTCTTGCATAGTTATAAAGTATATATATAGCTGAGTTACCAGTAAAGTTAGTTGCATCTTCTAAATTAAAGTTTATATTTTTACCACGGTTTATATTAAGCATAGAATATTTTATACAAGATGAAGCAAGACTAAGTAAGTTTTCTTCACTATAAGTAGTACCTCTTGATTTAAAACTAGCATTTAGTTTTTTCTTTGCTTCTTCAATAAAGTCTTCAAGTAGCACTACTTTACCTTCTCTAGTTGCCATTTTATCTCCATTTAATAGTACAAATGAATAACTAATTAGTTTAGGACTTTTATATCCTAGTATATCCAAAGCTGCACTTATTTCTTCCATGTAAACTTTTTGATCTTCCCCTAGTACTATTAAGTTTACATCTTTATTTTTTTCCATTTTGTATATTGTGTAAGCAATATCTCTAAGTGGATAAAGACTTGTTTTGTCTTCACGAGTAAGCACTAGTACTGGTGCTTTAGTAGGTATATTGTAACCTTCTAAATCTAAGTATAGTCTTCCATTTTCATCTTCTTTAAGTCTATTCTTTTCTTTTAATTTGCTTAATATCTGATTAGTAGTATTTTCAAATACAAAGTCACTTTCATGTTTAAAGTTATCCCAGTGTATATCCATTTTATCAAAGATTTTCTTTTGTCCTTCTACACATAAGTCAGTTATTTTTTTAAATTCTTCTCTTACTATTTCATCTCCATTTTCAAGAAGATTTAAATAGTGAAATACTTCTTTTTCAAGTTGAGGGTTAGTTTTAGCTTCTTCATTTATATCAATGTATAGTTTTAACATGTCATTAAAAGTTACTTTATTTAAGTCTGCACCTTTTTTTACTCCAACTAGTAACATAGATATTTGTTTACCTATATCATTTATAAAGTATTCTCTAGTAACATTATATCCATTAAAAGTATATAGTCTTGCTAGAAAGTCGCCTATTATACTATTTCTACTTCTCCCTATGTGAGGACTAGCATTAGGGTTAATAGATGTATGCTCGATTAGTAAACTTTTATTTATTCCTTCTAAAGTACTTCCATATTTTTCTTTACTAGATAATATTTCTTTTATAACTTCTTTTCCTAAGTTATCTGTATTAACTTTAAAGTTTAAGTATGGTCCTAGTACACTTATATTACTAATTATATTTTTGTCATACTCAAGATTATTAAGTAAGTAGTTAGCCTTTTCATTTGGACTATTTAAATTATCTATTTTGATTTTAAAACAAGGTAAACTATAGTCTCCCATTTCTTCCTTAGGTGGTACTTCTACTTCTACCTCGTTAGTATCTATTCCTAACTTTTTAATTATATTTAATATGTACTCTTTATAATTCACTTTTCTTCACCGAGATAATTGTATCAAATTTCTTACTAAAAGTCATTAGTTTTAGGTTATTTTATTTAATATATTGATAGTGCTTTGCCTTGACAGAATTCTTTGACTATGGTATATTGTTAACAGTGGAATTGACCAACGATGTGGTGAAAGCATTTGCTGATGTACTGCGATTTTGGTCAATTCTTTTTATATTCGTTATATCATATAAAGTCTTTTTATTACAATTTTGCTTTCCTATTTTTATTTTCAAACATTTGATTTACAAGAATTGTTTTTTCAATCATTTCACCTATAACTGTCATATAATATATTAAAGTGCTATGTTCTACTTGACAGGGGTCTTTGATCGTGGTATATTGTTTGCATAAGGAAGCACTCCTCGAGATTTACTCGTAGGTGTTTCTTTTTTTATTTTATTTAGTAACGTATTATTTAGAAATAAACTTTTTTTAGCATAAGCTACATAATTTCCATCTTGCATCTTTGCTATCGAAAAGTCCAAATCATAGGCGTTTTCGCCATCGTAAAAGCTTACTTTTCTTGTAGCGAATGAAACAATTTTATTATTTTTATGTCTTTCCATATAATCTGGTTCATTAGGACTTATGCTATGAGAAGCTTTTAATAATTCAACTATATTTTCATTTATATTATTATTTACTTTTTTTATATCTTTGACATCTTTATATGTAGGATACCTTCTAAACAATTCATTATACATATTTTTATTACTAGGTAACCATTGTTTTATTGTTACAGTAATTTCATCATTAAATGTTATTTGCTTGCCTATTAAAGAGTTATATATTTCTCTTTGACTCATAGGTGTTCCATTGTCTTTAATAAATAAGTTTTTTTCTGTTTCAATATAGTTCGTTCCATCTTTTAAACTTTTTTGTGCATATTTAGTCTCATTAAGATTACCCCTACTACTGTAAAAAGCATCTAACCATACCATACCTAATTCCTTTATAAAACTAACATATTCTTTTAAAACATATTTCTTATTTAATTCTTTATAAAATATATTAGGATTTCTTTCTACCACACTCTTTATAAATTCTTTGTTACCTAATAATTTCCCACATATATCTGCTATTACTTCTTCAGATATATCGTTAGTACTATATCTTTCTTTTAAAATATTTAATTTGTTTTTAAATTCATTATCTTTTTTAGAATAATTATATATTAAATCTCTCATATCTTTAGTAACTATATCATGAGTTATTTCATGTATTACTAAAAATTCTATTGTTTTAATAGAATTAATGTTTATTTCTATAATAACTTTATTATTTTCTTTTTTAATTAAAGCATTTACTTCTTTATTTTCTTTATCTCTTACATTAGAATTAAACCTTAATATATAATTTCTACCTTTAATTAATTTTTTTATTAAATTTAGTGCTATATTTTCTACTTCCATAACTTCCCCCTTCTGAAGGGCATAATTTACCCCCTTCCCCTTTCTTATACGAAAAAAAATCCGAAATTACTTTTTTTAATTTCGGTTTACGTGAAATTTTACATCAAAATTTTACATAAATGTGTAAAAATTTGATTTTTAAATTTAAATTTTAAAAAATTGATGTGTGTAATATAAAATACAAAATAATTGAAATAAAAAAAGGACGGCAGTCCTTATATCCATCTTGGTATATAAATATTTCTTGTATAAGTATCTTTGTAATCTTCAAAATACTCAATCATTTTATTCATAACATAGCTTACTAGGTCAATAACATTTTTTGATATAGTTAATTTAGAAAGTTTGTTTTCCATCTCTTTTTTAAATCTAATATCTGTTACAAATTTATACATAATGTTATCTATAGATACCATTTTTTCTCTTTCTCTTTGAGTTATTATATCCATACCAAAAATATAATCTTTATAAAGTTTAACCATATTACTTGTTATTTTATCATTCTTATATGTATCCGAATTTACTATTTCATAATAATTTTTACATACTTTAATTATTTCTTTATTTTTATTAAAACTATTCATATTACTTTTACCTCTATTTATTAATATAATTATAAAATAAATTATTAATTAATACAAGTAGAAAATTTTGCACTAGTGCAAGATATTGCACAAAAGTAAAGAAAAAGCACGAAATATCGTACTTAAAATATTTTTAAAATATCATTTAATGTCACATAAAGCATTAGAATTAATAATAAAATTGTTCCAATATTATTAAGAGTTGTTTCTATTTTAGGATTTAATTTCTTACCTTTTATTTTTTCTATTAGAAGAAGTAATATTCTACCACCATCAAATACTGGAATTGGTATAAAGTTAATTATAGCAACATTTATACTTAGATAAGCTGTTAAATATATTATACTTTCTAGCCCACTTGCTTTTATGTTATCTATAACACTAAATACTCCAATTGGGCCACTTAAGTTATCAGCGCCTATTTTACCTGTTACTAGTTTACCTAGTATTTTAAATACACTTATGCTATTTTTATATGTACTAACAACTCCATACTTGAGGGCATTTACAAAACCTTTTTCTTTTTTTACACTTGTGCCAAACCCAAATTCTCTAACTTCTTTTCCTTCTTCATCTTTAGTTATATTTGGTTTTATATCTACCTTTACTTCTTTTCCATCTCTTAAAACCAAGAATTCATAGGTATCATGAGAAGTAAATTTTGTTTCTAGAAGTACATCATCAAATGATTTTACATTTTTACCATTTATACTTAATACTAGGTCATCTGTTTTTAGTCCTGCTTCATATGCTGGGCTATTTTCTAAAACTTTACCTATATATGGATCTGTAACAGGACTTCCATATGCTAAGCCATTTATAAATAGTAGTACTATAGCTAATATAAAGTTAAATACTATACCCATTATTAATACAAAAAATCTTTGTAAATGTGTTTTATTTTCAAGTATGTCTTCTTTTCTAACTCCTTTAGAAGTTTCTACTTCACTTGCAAGGGCATTAAAGCCACCTAGTGGTAAGAGTCTTAAACTATATATAGTTGGGTCTCCTTTTCTTTTGAAACTAAATATTTTAGGTCCCATTCCAAGAGCAAATTCATAAACATGTACTCCACTTTTTTTAGCAGCTATGAAGTGCCCTAGTTCATGAATAAATACTATTATACCAAGTACTAATATTAAAATTATTAATGTTATTATAAAGTTCATTTTTGCCTCCTATAAAAATCTACTTAAGAAACTAAATGCTATTACTACAAATAGTAAACTATCTAGTCTATCTAATACTCCACCATGTCCTGGCATAATATTACCAAAATCTTTTATTTTAAAGTGTCTTTTTATACTGCTAAATACTAAGTCTCCTATTTGTCCAACAATACTTAAAACTAGACTAATTAGAATTACTACAAATACACTTCCTTCATAACTAAATGCTGATATAAAGAACACACTGCTAGTAAGAACTCCAAATACTAAGCCTCCAATAAATCCTTCCCAAGTCTTATTAGGACTTACACTTTCACACATTTTATTTTTACCAATTAGTTTACCTGTAAAATATGCAAATGTATCTGTCATAATAGTTATCATTAATAAGTATAAAAATGTATATATACTTTCTTCTCTTGTAAGTAAAAGTTTATTAAAACCTACTCCTAAAAATATGATACTACCAAGAGAAAATAATGCATCTTCTATATCGTATTTTTTACTTTTATTATAATAAACTATCGGTAACATTAATAGTAATATTGAAATTAGTAATTTTTCATTAGTATTAATGATTATATTTTTACCTACATTATCAAGCATAAATAAACAGAATAATATTACACTTATTATTTTTATACTAGTAGGTAGTTCTTTACCTCTACATTTATATAGTTCATAAAAACCTATGAGTCCTATTAAACTGGCTCCTAAATAAAAAGGTATTTTACCAATAAGTATAATTGGTATACATATAATTAATGCTATTATAGCACTTATAATTCTTTGTTTCATATTTTATCCTCCTTAAATTATATTTAAATTGTATCACATTATTCAAAAGTATAAAAGTAAAACTCTACTAGAATGTAGAGTTTTTGTAAATTATTTTTCAATAAGTAAACTTTTATTATTTATATTTATTAAGTTTGAAATATTTTTAATTTCTTTTAATGTAATAGATTTAACTATGCTTTCCATATTATTTATTACCTTATTATACATAAATAAGTTACCAGTAATAGTGTCTTCTACATTAACAATGTCCTCAAACTGAAGTATTAAACCACTTATTAAACTTTTTCTTTTTCTATTAAGACTTTCTAAATTAAAATCTAAACTTTGTAATTCTTCATCTATTATTTTAGCAAATAGTTCATGTTCACTAGTACTTGCAGTAAAGTAAACTATAAAAAAGTTATCACACTCTTCTACTGAGTATTCAAATCTAGGTAAGTTATTTTCTATTAGTCTTAAGAAAGCTTTACCCGTTTTATCAAAATTTTCGCTAAGAAGCATTTCTAAGCATAATCTAGTTTTAAGTTTATCTTTTGTTTTACCTATATTTATTTTATAACCTATTACTACTTTAGGTTCATTAACTTCTAAAGCTATTTCTTCATATTTAGAATAAACTTCTTCTTTTTCTCTAGGTCTTAATACTTTAGCATTGCTTTTTTTAATATATATTGTACTCATATATTCTTTTATAAATTTTAAAACTTCATCTTTATCAAAGTTACCAGTTACTACTATAAACATATTATTAGGAGTATAGAAGTCTTTATAAAGTCTAGTTAGTTCTTCATGTGTTACTGTTTTTATACCTTCTTCTGTACCTAAAACTGTGTATTTTAGAAAACCTTCATTAAATAAATTCTTAAATAAAGTTGTTTGTGCTTTGTAATATGGATCACTATTGTACATATAATATTCTTCTAATATTATTCCTCTTTCACTTTCAACATCTTCTTTCCTTATATTAGCTTTAAATACTCTGTCAAATATAAGTGTTAAATTAGTTAGTATATCTTCAGTACCAAATATGTTATAGTTTGTTCCGTTATAAGTAGTATAAGCATTTACTATACTACCTAGTTCATTTATTTTTTTAGCTGCATCCTTGTTCTTAGTAAAATCCATTACCCTGTGTTCTAGAAAATGCGCACTTCCTTTAGTTACATTATATACTTTACTTCCTTTTTTATATTTCATTACTTCTGCTCCAAAGTGAGTGCTTACTGTAGCATAGAAGTTTTTACTTTTATCAGTGGGATATAAGTATACATTTATTTCATTATTAAGTTTTTCTGTATATATGAATTCTCCATAATTAAAATTTATTTTTTTCATTCTTTGCCCTCCAAAAGATATATAAGTCCTACTGTAATTTTGTTTGCTATGTTAGTTACATCTTCTGCTGTTAAATCTTCCAATTTTTTTCTTCTTTCTTCTATAGTAGGCATATTTATGAATTCTCTTATAAAATAGTGTTCTATTATTTTACCCTTGTTTTCATAAAAATCATTATATGCTAGATTAAGAGTTTTTTTAGCATTTTTAAGTAGTTTATTTACTTTTTTCGTGTCTTTCATTTCTTCAAGTGACTCTTTAATTAGTTTAACTGCAAGTTCAAAGTTATCTTTACTTATTCCTGATTTTATTATAATTGTTTCAGTAAACTTACTTATATTTGAACCTACTGAGTAACAAAGACTATTTTTTTCTCTTACATTTACAAATAAAAGAGAGTTATTCATACATCCTAGTATAGTGTTATAAAGTATTAGTTTATAGTCTCTTTCTTCTTCAGTTAGTTTGTTTATATTTAGTCCTATTACTAAAGAGGATTGCGATGAATTAAATTTTTCTTTAATTATCTTTTCTTTAGATTTTACTTTTATATATAAATCTTTTATAGTACTATTCTCTTCTTTAAAACCTTTCATTAAGTTATCTGTATATTTAGTTATTTCTTCTTCAGAAATGTCTCCAAGTACAAATAAATCTAGTTTAAAGCTATTAAATAGATTTTTATAATAAGCATATAGTTTATCACTATTTATATTTTCAAAGTCTTTTATGTTTTTATAATTGTTTTCTGCATATACAGTATTTTTATAAAATATCTCTGAAAATCTTATACTAGAATAACTTCTTATATCATCTTTTACATTTAGAATACTTTTTATTAAGTTATCTTTTTGTAAATCAAAGTATTTAAACTCTTTATTTTTTAAGTTAGGTTTAGTTAATATTTCTTTAAACATATTAAATGACTCTTCATACATACTTGTTTCTGTATATTTAGGATTTATAAATCTTAAGTTGCTTTCAAATGTCATATTTTCACTAGTAACATAAAATCTAAAACCTATACTTGTGTTATATAAACTTTCTAATTTTTTAGTTATATCATTTACTGATTTATAGTTTTTAGTTCCATTAATAGGTAGTACTCTTTCAAGTAGTTTATAGTAAGCACTTTCTTCTTTGTCATATTTTTTTGTAAATTTAAGTGATACGCTTATTGTTTTAAATCTATCAGTATTTATTAAATGAAGTGTATAGTTATCTTTATTAATTTTTTTATAATTCATAAGTTCCCTCCGAGTATATTATAACCTATTTTATTAAAATAATTAAGTCATTTTAAAAGAGTTTACTAATATTAAGTAAACTCCTATATTTTTAAAGAGCTTTCTAAAGCAAGTTCAATCATTTTATTAAAGCCCTCTTCTCTTTCTTTGCTACTAAGTGCTTCTTTTGTTACAAATGAGTCACTTATAGTAAGTAAAGCACTAGCTTTTTTATTAAAGTAAATACTATTAGTAAATAAACTATATGTTTCCATTTCTACACATTTGATGTTATATTTATTAATTAGTTCTTCTATGTTTAAATCTAGTTCATAGAAACTTTCTGAAGAGTAAACATTCCCTTGTTTTAGGTTAATATTTAATTTCTTACTTGTATTTACTATAATATTATTAAGTTCATTATTAGAAGGAATTAAGTTAGAATTAGTTCCTTCTACTTTATAACTACTTGTTGAGTAAGAGTTTTCTACTAAGAGAATATCTTTTATGTTTAAGTCTTTAGTATAAGCGCCAGCACTTCCTACTCTTATTATGTTTTCTACATTATAATATTTATAAAGTTCATAGCTATATATTCCCATTGATGGAATACCCATTCCACTAGAGAATATTGTTATTCTTTTACCTTTATAGTATCCAGTATAAGCTAGTTCTCCTCTTACTGTATTAACTAGTTTTATATTTTCAAGAAAATTTTCTGCTATATATTTAACTCTGTTAGGGTCTCCTGGCATGATTACAGTACTTGCTATGTCATTAATACTTGCTTCTATATGAGGTGTCATTCTTCTTCACCTTTACTTTCGTTATTCATTTTAAATAATACTTCTCTAGGTTTACTTCCATTTTGAGGTCCTATTATACCTCTTTCTTCTAATAAATCAATTATTCTAGCTGCACGATTATAGCCTAGTCTATATTTTCTTTGTATTAAGCTTGCACTTATTTTACCAGTTTTAACAGCAAACTCTACTATTTCGTTGTATAGTGGGTCATCTTCATCCATTTTAGAAGTATTTTCAAGTTCTTTTTGTTCTTCTACTGGACTTTTATCTAAATTAACCATTGCTTCATCATATTTAGGTTCAGCATTTCTTCTTACGAATTCTACTACTCTTTCTATTTCTTCATCACTTACAAATGAACCTTGTATTCTTATTGGAGATGGTTCTCCAGGTGGTAAGAATAACATGTCTCCTTTACCTAGAAGTTTTTCTGCTCCTCCCATGTCAAGTATTGTACGAGAGTCAACAAATGATGAAACCATGAAACTTATTCTTGTAGGTATGTTTGATTTTATTAGTCCTGTTATTACATCTGTACTTGGTCTTTGAGTTGCTACTATTAAGTGTATTCCAGCTGCTCTTGCTAACTGAGTTATACGCATGATGCTTTCTTCTACTTCTTTACTTGCAACCATCATTAAGTCAGCAAGTTCATCTATTATAACTAATATGTATGGAAGTTTTTCTAGTTCTGGTTTTCTAGATTTATTTTTTTCTACATATTCATTGTAACTAGTTATATTTCTTGTACCAGAATTTGCAAACATTTCATATCTGTCTTCCATTATAGAACAAACTTTTTGAAGAGCAACACTTGCCTTTTTAGGGTCTGTTACAACAGGTCTCATTAAATGAGGTACTCCTTCATAACAATTAAGTTCTACTTTTTTTGGATCAACTAAAATCATTTTTACTTCATTTGGTTTAGCTCGCATAAGTATTGAAGTTATTATGTTATTTATGCATACTGATTTACCACTTCCAGTTGCACCCGCAATTAACATATGTGGTGCCTTGTTAATTTCAAAATATTGTATATTTCCCATTATATCTAGTCCAAGGGGTGCGAGTAATTTAGAACCATCTAATTTCTTAGGAATACCTGCTAGTATGTCTTTCATTTTTACTTCACTTGTTTTAGGGTTTGGTATTTCTATACCAATAGTACTTTTACCTGGAATTGGAGCTTGTATTCTTACATCTTTTGCAGCTAAAGCTAAAGCTATTTCTCTATTTATACTAAGTATTTTGTTTACTTTTGTACCTGCTTTTATTTCTATTTCATATTGTGTTACAGTAGGACCTACATGCACTTCCTTAACTTTACCACTTATACCAAAATCATTAAATACTTGTTCTAATATTTTATTATTTCTTGTTATAAACTCAGTGCTATCTATTTTACCTTTGTTTTTACTACCTACTAATAAATCTAGTGGAGGAAGAATGTAGTCAACATTTTCTTTTACTTTTTCTTCAGTATATGTAACTTCTTCTAAATGAGTAATTGGAGTTTCTTTAGTAGTTATTTCATTTATATTAGTTATAACTACTTTGTCATCATTTTCTTTATTTATTAACTCTTCTTCTCCTTCTTTTGCCATTTCTTCTATTGTTTTCTTTTTCTTTTTAAATGGTTTTATTATAAATTTAAATATATCACTTAATGTTATGTTAAATGACATTATTAGTCCAAATACTACTAATACACCTACTACTATGTAAGTTCCTGTAACATCAAAGAGTGAAACAAAACAAAAAGATAAAAGTGCACCTATTATACCTCCACCAGTATAACTAACCATAACTGGGTTATCAAATGAACCAATTATATTATTTACTGTGTTTTTTATTATATTAACTCCTAATACTTCTTCTTCATTAATATATTTTACATGACTTAAAAGTAAGATAGAAACTATAAGTATGTAAAGTCCTATTAATCTAGCAGTTACATATGTTGGTTCTTTTCTTTTTATTATTAATATAAGTCCTACTATAATGCACATTATAAGAAATAGTTGCCACCATGTACCAAAAAGGAAAACACTAAAACTTTTTAGTATTCTACCAATTGGACCAAATTTACCAAAACCTAGTACACCTACTAATATTAGTCCTAAACCTTCTAATTCCTTAGTATAAGGGAACTCATTTTTCACTTCATTTGTTTGTTTTTTCTTTGCCATAACTTCCTTCTTTCTTAACTTTCATAAGCACTTATGAGTTTTTTATGAATATTAGGTTCAATAGTACTTATTGCATCTATACTAGTTTCTAAACTCTTTTTATATTCTCCTTTTCTAAATAGTACTTCTGCTTTTATTAGTCCTGTTTCTACTTCTTTGTTTGAACTTCTGTATCTGTTACCATAAACTATAGTCATCTCAGCCATTTTAGCAGCTTTAGTAAGTTCACTACTTAATCCATACAACTTAAGAACTAAATCTCTACTAGTGTCTACTCTTGTATTTAAGTCACTTATTACAATCGGTTTCTTTTCAAGTTCTTTTATTATATTTTTAGTACTTTCTTTTGCTTCAGATAACTCAGTAAAGTATATTTTTGGAATAACTGGAATGTTATAACTCTTCATCATATCTTTAGCATCTTTTAAAATAGTTCTTATTTCTGTAAGTTGCTCTCTTGCTCTTACTTCATCTTCTTTTAAACTACCTAAACTTTTAATTGCACTTTCAAGTTTATCTTCTGTTTTACTTATTTTTACACTTATTAATTCTCCTGTTTTACTAAGTCTACTATATGGAGTTGTTTTAGTAAGAGTTCTATCATTTATTTCTTTAAAGCTTAGTTTTTCTTCTTTGATTTCATTACTTATGTTTTCTAATCCTGATAATTCTTCTTTAGTTAAAGCATAAGTTTCTTTAAGAATACTTACTTCTTCATATATACTTTTTATTACACTAGTTAATCTAGATAGTTTTATACCTATTTGTTCCATTAACATTTCATATTCTTTTTTAGCTTGTTTTTCTTTATCAAAGTCGTTATATAAACTTTCAAAGTAATCAAGTATAGTTTTTAGTTCAAATATACTGTCTTCTAGATTTAACATTTTAAGTCTATCAAATATATCACTAATTTTCTTTTTACTTTCTTCTATGTTATATTCAAGGTTTATGTATTCAATATTATAACCATCTTTTTTCATTTTAGCTGCCATGTTTTCTAGCTCAGTTATTTTTCTAGGTATTATCATTTTACCCATAAGTATTACAGTTGGAGTTTCATCTATTACTATCTTTATATTATTAATTAAGTCATCTAGTGCATGAACTATTTTGCCAACTTCTTCATAGTCATTTTGTTCCATTGCTCTTTCAAAGGCACTTAAAAGTTTGTTAATATTTTCAAACTGCATATTAACTCTTTCTTCCATACCTTTATAGTCATTCATATTGCTTGTATATTTATTTACAACAGATCTAAAGACTGTTTTAAGTTTTGTAACTGCATTCCTGTTTCTCTCTTCACTATTTGTTATTTCTTTTATATCTTCAAGAAGTAACTCCATATCTGTTTTTACATAGTAAATATCAATTTCTGTTTTAGATAGTTCATAGCTTGCTTCTTTAAAGTTTTTATTATCTATAAGTTCTGCACATACTAAAAGTTTATCTGTAAGTCTAGGTATATCTTCTTTTTCTATTTTTTTATACCTTTTCTCCCACTTTTTATATGTTTCCATTAATTTATCATTATTTATTAATGCTTTTACTTTCTCCATCTCAGTTAGTATTCCACTTGAAATAATTAGATTTTTAAGTGTTTCTAATCTAGTTAATTCTTTTTCTAACTTATTTTTAGTTTTTCTTTGTATAGTAAACAATGTAACAGTTATTGCAACTACTCCAATTATATAAAAAATTATTCCTCCAAGTATTATAGCACTTTTACTCATAATTAACTCTCCTACTCTCTATAAGTATTTTATCACAATTAAGTTAAATCTAAAAGAGAAAGTGAACATTTTTAATTAATTTTGTGAAAAAACTTGATATTTTAGTGATTTTTTAGTATACTTAAATGCATGGAAGAAATGGCGACTTTATTTATTAAGTAACGTGTTTACTAAAGATTTATCTTTGTTAGTAACTTAAGCCATAAGCGAAAGCCCAAAGTAAACACCCTATTTATGGGAATAAAGATACCTTCTTTCAAATATTTATGAAGGAGGCTAAAATATGTCAAGATACACTGGACCAGCTTTTAAGAAATCTAGAAGACTTGGATTTAGTACACTTGAAAGTGGAAAAGAACTTAGAAAAAGAACTTCTGCTCCTGGACAACATGGAACTAGCAGAAAGAAACTAAGTGAATATGGAATTCAGCTTGCTGAAAAACAAAAAGTAAGAATTATGTATGGTCTTACTGAAAAACAATTTAAGAAAACTTTTGAAGCTGCTGGTAAGAAAAAAGGTATTCATGGTACTAACTTATTAATCATGCTTGAAAGTAGACTTGATAACATAGTATATCGTATGGGACTTGCTAAAACTAGAAGAAGTTCTAGACAAATAGTAAATCACGGTCATATACTAGTTAATGGTAAAAGCGTTGATATTCCATCATATCAAGTTAAACCCGGAGATGTAGTTAGTGTTAAAGAAAAATCTTTAAATCATCCAGTTATTAATGAATGTTTAGAAGCAAAATTAAGTAATGTAAGTTATGTTACATTTGATCCTAAGAAAAAAGAAGGAACTTATGTAAGATATCCTGAAAGAGAAGAACTTAATGCTGATATTAATGAGTCATTAATAGTTGAATACTACAATAGATAATAAAAAAACTCTCACATTTGTGAGAGTTTTTTATATACTTAATAATAATGATAAGAAAATGAATAGAAACCCCATTACAAAAGTTAATCTTGTAATAAATTTCTCTGCTCCTCTTTCTTTCATTTGACTCATAAGCATGCTATTACCACCAGTAATTATTTGACCTGCATCACTAGCTTTATTACTTTGAAGTAATACTAATGCTATTAGAAGTATACTTACTATTATTAATAATATTTCCATCTCTTTTTCTCCTCATATATAATTTTACAATATTTTTTATTTGATTTCAAGTACTAAGGCATTAATGCAGTTATAGGCAATATATATACCTAATAATCCAAAAGTATTTGAATTTTCAAATAACTTCTCTGGTGTTAATTTAAAAAGTACACATATTAAGAAAAGATCTATAAAGTATCTTCTTGAACATTTTTTAAGATTTCTTCTTCAATTTCTAAAAGTCTATTATACTTAGCTATTCTTTCTCCTCTTGATGTACTACCACTTTTCATAAATGGAATATTTAATGCAACAGCTAAATCACTAATGAAAGTATCAGTTGTTTCCCCACTTCTATGACTCATAATACATGTATATTTATTTTGTTTAGCTAAAACTATTGTCTCAAGTGTTTCATAAAAACTTCCTACTTGGTTAGGCTTTATTAATATAGCATTACACATTTTTTCTTCTATACCTTTTTTTAGTAATTCTTTATTTGTAACAAATAAGTCATCTCCTACTATGCTTATTTTTTTACCTAAGACTTCAGTTATCATTTTAAATCCTTCATAGTCTTCTTCATCAAAAGGATCTTCTATACTTATTACTGGATATTTACTTACTATATCTAAATAGTAATTTAAAAGTTCTTCTCTAGTTTTATTAGTATTATCTATATTATAAGTATCAGTTTCATTATTATAAAAACTACTTGCTGCCACATCTAATGCAATAAAGATGTTTTTACCAGGTATGTACCCTGCAGTTTCAATAGACTTTACAATTATCATAAGAGCTTCTTCATTATTCTTAAGATCTGGTGCATAGCCTCCTTCATCACCAACATTTGTATTAAGACCTTTATCTAAAAGTATTCCTTTTAAAGCATGAAATACTTCACTAGCCGCTCTTAACGATTCTTTAAATGTGTTAAATTTAGGTACTATCATGAATTCTTGAATGTCTATATTGTTAGCAGCGTGTTTACCTCCATTTAATATATTAAACATACAAAATGGAATATGTACTTCTCTTTTGTTTAAGTATTTATAAAGTGGTAACCCATTATCAAGCGCGGCAGCTTTTAAACATGCTACACTTACACCTAAAATAGCATTAGCACCTAGATTACTTTTATTTTCACTTCCATCTAAATTAATCATAATATTATCTATTGTTTTTTGTTCTTCTACTTCTTTACCTAGTAAGTTATATTTTATAGTATTATTTACATTATTTACTGCTTTAGTTACACCTTTTCCAAAGTATCTTTCATCGTTATCTCTAAGTTCTAAAGCTTCTCTTTTACCAGTAGATGCCCCGCTTGGGACTGAAAATACTCCTATACTACCCTTTTCTGTATACACTTTTACTTCTACAGTAGGATTACCTCTAGAATCTAGTATTTCCCTAGCTACTACATCAGTTATTTTACTCATTTAAATCACCTTTTCTACTTAAATTATACTATTTTTAAATTGTTTTAACAATAGAAAGTTATAAATAAAAAGAATTTATAACTTTTATTTAATTATAAATTCTTGAGAAGTATAAAACTCTTCTTTAGCATTCTTTAACCTAAAACTTTTTACTATTCTATATTTTCCTTTAGAAAGTTTTCCATAGTAACTAGTCCATTTTAAGTTTTCTTCTTTTTCTTCTCCTTTTTTTAAATTATAAGCCACCATAATAAAATGCATTTCTTCTTTAGGTTTTACTTTATACCACTTATCATTTTCTTCTTTCTCTAGATGATATGAAAGCCCATATGTTAAATCATAGTTACTAATATTTATTAGTTTAAAAGTAATTCCTTCATTAGTAGTTTTTTCCTCGTTTATTTCCATTTTTAAATATTCGTTATTCATATTAAGGGTACTTTCTTCTAATAAATTTGTTTTATTACAGCCTGTTAAAGTTAATGCTAGTAATATAGTTAGAAATATTTTTTTCATAAGTCTCCTTTCTATTTTCATATTAACATTAAATTCATTTTTAGTCAAATGTTATCCTAAAATCTTTACAAATAATTATAATTTAGTATAATATTTAGAAAAGGAGAAAATTATGACTGAACTAAAGAAAATAAATGAGTTAATAAACGCTGTTAAGGATAATACATATAATTTACCTAAAGAACTAGAATTATATATATTAAATTTAATTTATAAAGAACTACAAAATATAGAGTGTTCACCTAATAGTACTTGTGAATACTGTGAAAATATAAGTAGTACTGGTAATAACTTCTATAGTATTTATTGCAGTTATCTAGATAGAAGTAAACAAAAAAAGATTTATGATTTTATAAGTGACAACTTTATACCGGGTTGTCCATTTATTACTCTCAGAGAAGAAGTTAATTCCTTAATTAGAAAGATTAGTTAACCTTTTTATAAGGTTTTTTCTTTGATTTAGAATATTGTTGTGTTATAATTATTGAGAGGAGAATTATTATGTTAATTAGAGAAATAGATAAAAATTTATTTGATGAAATTAGTAAGAACAATATGTTTAGCAGTTTTTATGAAACTAGCTATTATGGTGAAGTGATGAGAAAATATGATTATAAAGTAAAATATTATGCTTGTTATGATAATGATTTAATAATAGGTTCTTTTCTTATGCTCAGCAAATCTATTTCTATTAATATAAAATATGGTTATAGTCCAAGAGGCTTTTTAGTAGATTATTTTAATAAATATACTTTTGAAGAATTTACAAAAGCGGTTAAAAAGTTCTTTAGTAAGAAAGGTTATGCTTTTATTAAGATTAATCCAATTATTATTTTAAATCAAGTTAATATGGATGGTTCTAAAGTTACAAATAGTTTATCTAGTACTTTAATTAGTACTATGGAAGAAAACAATTATAAGAAACTTAAAGATAATTTATATTTTGAAAGTATGCTTCCAAAATATAATGCTATTATTAGTTTGAAAGATTTTGATAAGTCTAAACTTGATACTAAGTTAATTCATAAACTTGATAAAGTTAATAATAAAGGTTTAAGTTTTATTAAGGGAGACTTTTATAACTTAAATAGTTTGTATGAACTTACTTATAGAAAAGATGGAAAGTCTAGTGATTTTTATAAAACATTATATAAGATGTTTGATCAAGATAAAAAAGTTGATTTATTTCTAGTAGAGGTTAATTATCATGAATATTTACTAAATTTACAAGGGGAACATAATACTGAAGAAACTATAAATGAAAAAGTAAATAGGTTATTCCAGTTAGATCCTACTAATAAGAATATTTATAATGAAAAGATGAATAGTGATAGAAAGTTAAATGAAATAAATGAAGAGATACACGATGTTAATACTAAAATAAGTGAAGGTATTTATAAAGAGGTAGTCGCGGGTGCTTTAGTAATTAAGTATAATAATATTGCTAGTATATTTACAAGTGGATTTAATAAGAAATACAATAAACTTTTACCTAATCATTTTCTTCATTACAACTTAATTAATCATTATAAAGAAAATAACTATAGTTATTTAGATTTAAATGGTATTACAGGAGATTTTACTAAAGATAATCCTTATAAAGGTTTAAACGAGTTTAAATTGAGCTTTAATCCTAAAGTATATGAATATATTGGTGAATTTGATTTAATAATAAATCAAACTAAATATAGTTTATTATGGAGTACTAAAGCTCTTCATAAAGAATTTGAAAAGAAAATGTAATAAAAAGACTTATTTGTATATAAGTCTATTTTTTCTTTTTAAGTTTTTTTGTGTTTCTATGTATGTTTAGAACAAAGCCTTCTTTAGTCTTTTTATCTAAAAGTACTAAGTCATTATTATTACAAAAAGTTTCTATGTATATTAGTACTTCTTCATTTATATAGTTATATATAAACATATCTTTATTAATAGTTATAATTTCTAGAGTAGATTTAATTATTCTATTGTATAAATTATTTGCTACTAAGTAGTTTATTTCTTTTTGATATTTTCTTTTTTCTAAGTATCTTTCTATTATGTTTAATTTACTACTAACTTCTTTTTTAGGTAGTTTTACTTTTTCTATATAAAGTTTTATTTGATTATTATTTATGTTGTTATATAGGATATACCCATTTAAATATAATAATAAATTTAAATAATTAAGTAATTTATTATTTATTAAGTAATAAGTATTATCTCCTTTTGTATACTCAATTTTTTTATCAGTTATTAATTTGTTATAAAAGTATTTTAATACATCATTATTCATATTACACCTCATTAATATTATATTTTTTTAGTTAGTTTATTTTCTCTTATATTCCATATCATTCCTATATTATTTAGTAGTTCTATTCTTTCAGTACTAATAGAACTTCTTAAACCCCTATAGGATGCTCTTTGAGAGTTTATCCATTGTCCTAATTTTATAATTTCTCCATTTACTATAGTTTCATATGTAGCAGGTACTTTTAAGTCACCATTTTCCTCATAATACTTTTTAGCTACTTTATAATATTTCATCCATCTTATATCTTTTAAGTTTTTTACATTGTCATCTTTTATTATGCTAGAAAATATATCCATTAGTTCTTTTCTTTTACCTGTTAATTCGTTATTCCTATATAAACTTAATTGTCTTTTATACCACTGGTTTAAAGATATTAGTTTCCCATTTACTTCTACTAAATAAGTATTTGGAATAACACTAGTACCTTTATCACCATAATATTTTACCATACTTTTAAATGTTATAATCCAGTTCTTTTCACTTTGAAAAAATTTTACATCTTCCCATTGCATACCTATTTCATTTAAAAGTTTTATTCTTTCATTTGAAAGCTCTCCTAAATTATAACATCTTCTTTGATAAGTTATCCAGTTTCCTAGTGCTACACTATTGCCTTCTATATTTACTTCATAAGTATTAGCTATTAGTAAGTCACCATTTTCAGTATAATAGTCTTTTGCTAAGTTATACATATATTCCCATGAAAATCTTGTTCTTAATTTCCATACCATACCTATCTCGTCAAGTAGTTCTTTTCTTTTAGCGCTTAGTTTACCACTGTGGTAATTAACCCTTTGAGAAATTATCCAGTTACCTAGATTTATTTCTTTATTATCTTTTATATAGGAATAAGTCATAGGTACTTTTAAGTTACCTTTTTCTTTGTAATAATTAATTGCTTCTTTATACATTTTAAGCCATGGAATATCAAGTACTTCTTCATCATAACAATTCCATACCATACCTATCTCATCAAGTAGTTCTTTTCTATATTTTGAAAGTTTACCTAATTTGTTATATCTTCTTTGTCCTATTATCCATACACCTAAGTTAACATCTCCTACTTTATAATTTTTCTTAATTAATAAGTTACCATTTTCTTCATAATATTTTTTAGCAAGATTATATTTTTCTAACCATTTTTTATCATTATACATATTTATTCCCCCTTAGTAATTATTTATTTAATACTTTAGTTTTATTAGAAGTTATTCCTATTTCTTCCAATAGTTTAGCTTTTTCTATAGAAAGTTTTCCATTTTTATATAAATTTTTTTGAGAACTTAACCACTCTTTTAAGTTGATTATCTTTCCATTAACTTCTATAGTGTAGTTTTTAGGAAAAAATAAGTCTCCATTTTTATCATAATATTCTTTTATGAATTTATATTTTTCTAACCAATTTGCCATTCTTTCACTATTAAATTCCCAAATCATTCCTATTTCATTTAGAAGTTTTATTTGTTTTTCACTAATCTTAGCTCTTCTTCCTTTATATGATGATCTTTGAGAATTTATCCAGTCTCCTAGTTTAATTATCTCTCCATTTACTTCTACTTCATATGTATTAGGAATTCTTAAATTACCATGCATCATAAAGTACTTTTTAGCTAGTTCATAGTTTTTCATCCATTTTAGTCTAGATAAGTTTTCTGCTCTTTTGTCATTTACTTTATTAGAAAATGCTTCTATTAACTTTTTTCTTTCACTACTTAATTTATTATTTCTACAAAGATATAATTGTTTTGTATACCATTTATTTAAGTTTATACTTTTGTTTTCTATTAAAACCTCGTAGTCAGATGAAATATTAGTGGTTTCATTTTCTTCATAGTATTTTACTACATTTTTAAATAGAATAAGCCAGTTTTTATCATCTGTAGTTTGTTTTACATCTTCCCATTTCATTCCTATTTCATTTAGAAGTTCTATTCTTTCACTTAAAAGAGTTTTCTTTTTATAACTTCTTCTTTGGTTTACTATCCAGTTTCCTAGTGATATATCTGTTCCTTCTACATTTACTATCAAATTTCTAGGTACTAGTAAATCACCATGTTCTTTATAGTAATCTTTTGCTAATTTATAGACATATTCCCATGTAAACCAGTTTTTCTTTTCCCATTTCATACCTATTTTATCAAGAAGCTTTATTTTATCAGCTGATATCTTATTATTACCATAATTCTGTCTCTGTGAGATTACCCACTGTCCTAGATTGATTTTTATTCCATCTTTTTCATAAACATAAGTATAAGGTACTTTTAAATCACCATGTTCCTTATAGTAGTTAACTGCTACATTATATATTTCAAACCAATTTTTATCATTTTCTGTTTTTATCTTATTGTTTTCATTTAACATTATAAGTTCATTAACCAGTTTTTCTTTTTCAGCTGATAATTCTTTTAATTTTAACATACTTTTTTGATTTTTATACCATGATTTTAAAAGTATTTCTTCATGACTAACTGTAACTAAATAGTCGTTAGGTATTATTAAGTTACCATGTTCTTTATAAAACTCTAAAACCTCTTTATATAAAGAAAACCATTTTTTATCTCTGTTATCTTTTCTATTTCGTTTTCTTTGTTCTGCTTTCCACTGTACTCCTATGTTTTCAAGTAACTTTATTTTTTCTATAGAAAGTTTTCCTTCATTATAAAATTTTATTTGATTTCTAAGCCATGCTCCTAATAGTACATTTTTATCATTTATATTTATTTTGTATGTACTAGAGAAAAGTTTATTGTTTTCTAAATAGTAATCTTTTGCTAAATTATACATATATTCCCAAGAATAAGTATTATTTATTTTCCAAACCATTCCTATTTCATTTAAAAGGTCTATTCTTTCTTTACTTAATGTGCCTTTTAAGTACCCCTGTCTTTGAGCCATTACCCATGTACCTAGATTAATTATTATTCCATCCTTTAAAGAACTATATCTAAATGGTACTTTTAAATTACCATGTTCTAAATAGTATTCTTTTGCTAAGTTATATTTCTTTAGCCATTTTCCATCTTTCATAGGTTGCCTCCTTAATTATTTTTTTAATGTTTTACTATTCCAAACCATACCTATTTCATTAAGTAAATTTATTTTTTCCTCATTTAGTTTTCCAAGTTCATATAGCATCCTTTGTCTTCTTAACCAATCTCTTAAACTAAATAATTTATCATTAACTACATAACTTGAAGGAATATCTAAATTACCATATTCTTCATAGTATTTTTTAACAAGTTCATAATTATCTAACCATTCTGAATATCTTATACTTCCAAATTCCCAAATCATTCCTAACTCATTAAGAAGTTTTATCATTTCTTCATTTAGTTTTCCTTTTTTATAAATAGTTCTCTGCCTATCTATCCACTTTCCTAGTTTTTTAACTTTACCATTTACTATAACTTCATATTCAGAAGGTATTTTTATGTTTCCAGAATGATTATAATATTCTTTTGCTAAGTTATAAAAAAACATCCATTTTTTATCATTTTCTGTTTTTATTTTATTATCCTCGTCTAATGAAAATAGACCATTTATTAGTTTTTCTTTTTCTGGCGATAATTCTTTTTGTTTTAACATACTTTTTTGTTTTTTATACCATGACTTTAAAAGTATTTCTTCATGATCAACTGTAACTAAATAGTTATTAGGTATTACTAAATTACCATGTTCTTTATAATAATTTATAACTGCTTTATATAAAAGTAACCATTTTTTATTTTTCTCGTTTTCTCTAATTTGTTTTCTTTCTTCTCTAGTCCACTTTAAACCAATTGTTTCAAGTAGTTTTATTTTTTCTTCAGTTAGTTTTCCCTTATTATAAAAATTTTTTTGTTTATTAAGCCATACTCCTAAAAGAATATTATTTCCATCTATATTTACTTTATAATTGGTAGTAAAAAGTTTATTGTTTTTTAAATAGTAATCTTTTGCTAGATTAAACATATATTCCCAAGAAAATTTTGCTTTCCATACCATGCCTATTTTATCAAGTAATTCTTTTCTTTTAGCACTTAGTTTACCATTATTATAGATAATTCTTTGAGAAACTATCCAGTTACCTAAGTTTATTACTTCATCATCTTTTATGTAAGAATAAACCATAGGTACTCTTAAGTTGCCTTTTTTTTTGTAATAATTAACTGCTTCCTCATACATATATTCCCAAGAATAAGCATTATTTATTTTCCAAATCATTCCTATTTCATTAAGTAGTTCTTTTCTTTTAGCACTTAGTTTACCATTCTTATAGATAACTCTTTGAGTAGCTATCCAGCTACCTAGTTTTATTTTCTCACCATCCTTTATGTAAGAATAAACTGTAGGTACTTTCAAATTACCTTTTTCTTTGTAATAATTAGTTGCTTCTTTATACATATATTCCCAAGAGTCATTTCTTATTTTCCAAATCATTCCTATTTCATTAAGTAGCTCTTTTCTATATTTGGGAAGTTTACCTAAACCATTATTTTCTCTTTGCCACCTTATCCATGTACCAAGATTAATTTTTGTTCCATGCTTCTCACATGAATAAGTAACAGGTATTTTTAAGTTACCATTTTCTTCATAATATTTTTTTGCTAAACTATATTTTTCGAACCAGTCTTTATCATATTCTGACCATTTTTTGCCTTGCATAAACTTTCCCCCTTAAAAGTATAAAATATTGTAACATATTTTATACTAAAATGCAAGAAAAAAAGAAGATTATACTTCTAGTTTAAAGCAGCTATTAATTCTGCTTTTTTCATAGTTGTATAACCTTCTATTCCTTTTTCTTTTGCAAGTGTTTTTAATTCAGCAACTGTTTTACCATTTAAATCATTTGTTTCTTTTTCTTCTTTTACTTCAGGCTTAGCACTGTTTACTACTGGGTTTTCTAAACCCTTTTTAGCAACTTCAACTAATTTAGCAAATTCATTCATATCTTGAATTGCAAGTTCACTAAGCATTTTTCTATTTATTTCAACTCCTGCTTTGTTAAGACCATCTATAAATTTTGAATAACTTATGTTGTTCATTCTACAAGCAGCATTAATTCTTGTAATCCATAGTTTTCTGAAGTTTCCTTTATTTTTCTTTCTATCATTGAAACTATATCTTCCACTATGCATTAATTGTTCATGAGCTGATTTAAATAATCTGTGTTTACTTCCGAAATATCCTTTAGCTCTGTTTAAAACTTTCTTTCTTCTAGCTCTTGCTACTGTTCCGCCTTTAACTCTTGTCATTTATATTACCCCCTTAAAGCTTTCTTGTATCTGTTTGTGTCAGCTCCACTTAAAACAGATCCCTTTCTATGATCTCTATTGAAACTTGTTGGTTTTTTACCAGTTTTATGGTTTGCTCCTGGTTTACCTATTTTAGTACTTCCACCAGGTCTTACAGTTACTTTTTTTGCTATACCTTTATGTGTTTTTTGTTTTGGCATCTTTATCTCCTTCTTTCTTTATTTTTTAGGTGCTATAGTTAAACTAATTGTTCTACCCTCTAGTCTTGGCTCTTCTAAAATTGTAGCCACATCTTCTAGAGCGTTTGCAAATTTGACAATTACATCACGTCCAAGTTCTGGATGTGCAATTTGTCTACCTTTAAATCTAACCGATACTTTGACTTTATGTCCTTTTATAATATATGCACGGGCGTTTTTGAGTTTAGTCTCAAAGTCGTGAGTGTCAATAGTTACGGATAACCTATATTCTTTGAGCTCTAAATTTTGTTCTCTCTGTTTTTTCTTGGCGTCTTTTTCTCTTTTCATCTTTTCATACTTAAACTTGTTATAGTCTATAACTTTGCAAACTGGAATTCCATCTTTGCTCATTAATACTAAATCAAGTCCAGCATAATTAGCTAGAGTAAGCGCATCCTCTCTTTTCTTGATACCTAATTTTTCTCCATTAGGTCCAATTACCATAACTTCTTCAAATTTAATTTGTTCATTAATTAGAACGTTATCATTTTGTTTAGCTATTGTAAACACCTCCAAATATAAATAGAAAAGTGAATGCAGTTGCATCCACTTTAAAACATTAAAAAGAAAACTTTTTAAGCTTTTTACCTACTTACCTATTTATAAGTCAGGTGAGTGTGGATACACTTCTTTCTCTCTTCACATGTTTAATTATATAATATATTTTATTAAAAATCAAGAAAAATATTAACAAAATGTACAATGTACTTTATATTGTACTAATCTCTTATCTTTAGATGTGTTTCTCTTAGTTGCTGTTCTGTTACTTCTGTAGGTCCTCCCATAAGAAGATCTTGTCCACTTACATTAGGTGGGAATATTTGTACTTCTCTTAGGTTTTCTTCTCCAGTTAGTAACATTATAATTCTATCTATTCCAGGAGCCATACCAGCATGTGGTGGAGCACCATATTGGAAAGCTGTATATAAACTTTTGAATTTTGTTTTTACTACGTTCTCATCATAACCAGCTATTTCAAAAGCTTTTTTCATTATTTCTATGCTATGATTTCTAACTGCACCACTTGCCATTTCACAACCATTACATACAAAGTCATATTGATATGCTACAATATCACCTATTTCTTTATTATTTAAAGCATCTATTCCACCTTGTGGCATACTAAATGGATTGTGTGCAAAATCCCATTTATTATCTTCTTCATTCCATTCATAGAATGGGAAGTCATTAACTATGCAGAATTCATATCTATCTTTATCAATTAGATCTAATTCTTCTCCAAGTTTAGTTCTTAATAGACCTGCATATTTTTCACATTTGTTTTTATCACTTATTATAAATAAGCAATCATTTACATTAAGTTCTAAAGACTTAATTAAGTTATTTATTTCTTCTTCACTTAAATATTTTACTATACTTCCTTTTAGTGACAAGTCTTCCATAACTCTTATATATGAAAGTCCTGCTAAGTCAATACTTTTTGCATATTCTTCCATATTTTTAAACCAACTATTTGATTTATCTAAGTTAGTTACCTTAATACCTCTTATAACGCTTCCTTTAAATGGTTCAAATGTAGTATTTTTTAATATATCAGTAAGTTCAGATATAATAAGTGGATTTCTTAAGTCAGGTTTATCTGTTCCATACATAAGCATAGAGTCTTTATATGCTATTCTTCTGAATGGAGCTGGACTTACATATTTATCACTAAAAGTAGTAAATATATCATAGAATATTTTTTCTCCTACTTTATATATATCTTCTTCTGTAACAAAGCTCATTTCTAAGTCTAGTTGATAAAACTCTAATGTTCTATCTGCCCTGCAGTCTTCATCTCTAAAACAAGGTGCTATTTGGAAATATCTATTAAAACCACTTACCATTAATAATTGCTTATATATTTGAGGCGCTTGTGGAAGTGCATAGAATTTACCTTTATATCTTCTACTAGGTATTATAAAGTCTCTAGCACCTTCTGGACTACTTGTAGTTATAATTGGTGTAGATATTTCTGTAAAGTCCATACTTTTCATTAGACTTCTAATATGATCAATTACTTTAAATCTAAATACCATATTATCATGTACTTTTTTATTTCTTAAGTCTAAGTATCTATATTTAAGCCTAGTTTCTTCACTAGCTTCTTCTGTACTTCTACTTATTTCAAATGGTAATACATTTAAACATTCTCCAAGTACTTCTACACTTTTAGCAAGAATTTCTATTTTACCTGTTTTCATATTTTTATTAATCATGTCTTCAGTTCTTAATCTAACTTCTCCAGTAATAGAAACTGTACTTTCTCTAGTTATTCCCTCAAATAAACTAGCATCTTCTGTTATTATTTGTACTATACCTGTTTCATCTCTTAATGTAACAAATGTTAATCCCCCTAGTTTTCTTATACTATTTATCCATCCTGCAACTTTTACTTCTTTACCTGCATATTCTTCACTCACTAGTCCAGAATAGACATTTCTGTAAATATTATTTACTTTTTCCATGTTTTTTCCTCCTTTAATATAAAAAATCTATAATCTAAGGACTTATTATATAAGCGGTGCCACCTTAGTTTATAGATTTTATCTATACTCTTTAATTCCTTAACGCAGAAATACGATTATTTTTATATTTTGTGTCTTCATAAATTATTTATTATTAGTTTACACCAAACACTAACTCTCTTTAAATAAATTAATTTATTACTCTTCAAAACAAATAATATATTTAAATTATAATCTTTCATTTCTTTAAAGTCAATACTAAATCTTTAACATATCCTTTTACTTCTTCTGTATTAGATACATTATGATTAATATATCTATTAATTTCTTTAATTATTTCTTTTTTAGTATATCCTTCTAAATGTCTTATATTTATTAGCAAGAATAATGTTGCTTCAAAACTATTTTCTCCACTAATTAAATTATTTAATTTATTTATGTTTATTCTTTCTTCAAATAAGTATTCACTTTCTAATCTTAACTGTCTTTTTAAGTATTTGTTTTTAATAGTTTTATATTCATCAAATAAACTGAATAAATAAGGTTTTTCTACTATAGAAGATAAATCTTCAAATTCTTCATTATTAAATAAGAAACAATTATATAAATCTAATCCTTCTATTTTTTTACCATTTTTAGTTTTAGTAAATCTATTACTATCCCAGCATGCATCTAGTAAGAATATTCCATGTGTTTTATATAGTTTATCATTTACATAGATTATATTTCTAGCATGATATAAATTTTTAGTAGTAGTAGACTTTGTTATAAATGTGTTTATTTTAATATTATCATCTATGTTATATAAAACATTTTTAAGTAAAGTACTATATCCCATACAGGCAATATTGCCTGTATCTAGATAATGTTTAATATCTCCTTTATAAACATATTCATTATTAACATTAGGAGATTTAATAGATTTTACTAAATCATAAGCATAAAATACTTTTTCAAGTGGAGTTAAATCTTTTCTTAAAAAACTTCTATAATATTTTATTAAATTAATTACTTCTATTAAATCTTCATATTTATAATAAACAAATTCATCTTCATCATAGTAAGAATATGAATAAAGTCCATACATAAGATCTTCTTTAGGTATATTACTAAATAATTTATCTAATTTGTTTTTTATTAGTAATTTATCTCCACATGGACAAAGATATACTTTTTCCTCTTTAGTAGATTTTATTTTTTTATATAGTTTTTTAAGTTCTTTATAATCACTTAATAAACCACAAACATAAAATTCATTATCTTTATAAGCTACATCTATATTATTTTCGCTAATAGTCATATTATTCTTTGGATTATTTATAAATAGTTCTAAATTCATAAGTGTTCCCCCAAGTTAAATATATCATAAATAAATATATATGTAAATTCTAGATTTTATTTTTATTAAAAAAAGGACTAGATAGTCCTTTTGGTAGCAGCCCAATTGTTAGGCAGTAACCTTCTATTTTGCGCATTATAATAAAATTATAATCGCCTAGGCTGGAGCTACCACCTCCCACGTATATAATATATCATAAAAGGTTTATTATTACATTTTTAAATTCCGAAAATTTCCGTTTTCGACTTTTTCGGAATTTAGTACACTATGTTACTTTCATTTAATTCTACAGTATATATTTCATTAAGAGTATAATTACCACTTATTTTTACTCTTATAAAGTTAGGAGTATGTCCATAGAAGAAGCCATCCTTTTCTTCTTCTATTAATACTTTTAATTTTTTATTATAGAATTTTTTATAGAAGTTTACTTCTAATTCTTTACTTAAAGTTAGAAGTTCTTTTACTCTTCTTTTCTTAATATTACCATCTACTTTATTAGGCATAGTACTTGCAATAGTTCCATATCTATCACTATATGGAAAAGTATGTACTTTAGTGAAACCTACTTCTTTAATAGTTTCCATACTTTCTTTATGTTCTTCTTCTGTTTCTCCTGGGAAACCTACTATTACATCTGTTGTTATGCTTACATTTTCTTTTATTTTTCTTATATAGTTAATTCTATTTATAAAGTATTCTTTATCATATTTTCTATTCATTTCTTTTAATACTTTATTACTACCACTTTGTAGTGGTATGTGTAAATGCGGTACTAGAATGTTACTTTTACTAAATATATCTAGTACTCCATCAGTTAATTCATTTATTTCAATCGAACTTATTCTAAGTCTAATAAGGCCTTCTATTTTAATTAAATCTTTAAGTAAGTTTTCAAAGTTATATTCTCCATCTATATAGTGTCCTGTATGTATTCCAGTTAATACTATTTCTTTATATCCTTTATCTACTAAAGATTTTACTTCTTTTATAACTTCTTCATGTTTTTTACTTCTTACTTTACCTCTTACATAAGGAATAATACAGTAAGTACAAAAATTTTCACATCCATCTTCTATTTTTACAAATGCTCTTGCTCTTGAGTGCATATTATCTAGTTCCATGTTTTCAAATTCTACTTCATCCATATTATAAAATTTGAGTTTTTTTTCTTTATTCTTTATAAATTCTTCTACATATTCTACTACTTTAGATTTATCTTTGTTACCAAGTATTATATCTGCATCTATTTCGTCTAATCTACCAGTGTTAAATGCATTCTGAGAAAAGCATCCAGTTACTACCAATATACTATTAGGATGATTTCTTCTTATATTATGTATTACTCCCCTACTTTTTCTATCACTCATATTAGTTACTGTACAAGTATTTACTACATATATATCAGCATCTTCTTCACTATAAACATAACCTTTTCTAATGAAAAGGTTATGTATTAATTCACTTTCATATGTATTTACTTTACAACCAAGAGTTTTTATGCAAAACTTCATTATAAATTCCCCCTAAAGTCTTTAAGTGCGCGAAGAAATGTTTCTTCTTTATAGTAAGGTCTATTCATTTCTCCATCACTTATTTCTATTTTACTAGTATCAACTTTTCCTACTTTAATTCCACCTAAATTTTCTTCACTTTCATAGCTTATAGTATTTGTTGTTGCTCTTTTAAGAAGTTCATCATAACTTATAATTGCTTTATTTTCTTCTTCAGCTTCATAGTTATCTATTTCTTCTAGGTGTTTATCATATTCTCCATTTTCTTTCATTGTTTTAATTCTATTATCAAGTTCAGATGCACTGATAATAGCCATTTCTTCTTGATCAGTTTCATAACTCTTTATTTCTTCTAAATTCTTTTTAGGTTTACTATCAACTATCTCTTCTTTTTCAAAATCAAATTTAGTTTGATTAATATTAACTGGTTTAATTTCTTCTTTTACTTCTTTAGTCTCTTCTTTTTCCAGTTCTTCATCAATATATTTTTCTATATTTTCTTCAGGTAAACTATTTTCATTTACCTGTAGTTTTATTAAATAGATAATAACTGATACTACAACTAACATTATTACTATTAAAAATATTAAGAAAAAATCTCCTTCTGTTAATAATCTTATAAAATTGTCAATACTACTTTTCATATATTTCACCCTTTTAGATAATTTATTATAGAACAAACATTTATTATAACTGTTTCTGTTCTTAGAACATTCTCACCTAAAGAAGTCTTAATAAAACCTTTACTAACTAAAATATCTTCTTCTTTTTTAGTTAGACCTCCTTCTGGTCCAAATGCTATACTTATTGTATCACATACATTCCTAGTAGTTAACACCTTATTTATACTTTTTACATTTTCTTTGTCAAGAGAACATAAAATATTTACATTTTCTCTTACCATTAAATCTTTAATATTTATTATTCCTTCTATAGTTGGAATATTAACTCTTCTTGACTGTTCACTTGCTTCTTTAGCAATTTTCTTATACCTTTCTATCTTTTTTTCTACCTTGTCACTATTAATTTTAAATTTACATCTTTCGTAGTTTACAAGTGTAAAGTTAGTAACCCCCATTTCTGTACCTTTTTCAATTATAAAACTTAACTTTTCATCATTTAATATAGGTACATAGAATTTAATAGTATTTTCCTTTACACTTTTATATATTTCTTTTATTCTAGCACTTTTTAAATCACTGGACATTTCACATAAATAAGAAATACTTTCATAATTAATTATTACTTCATCTAAAGGCTTAATTCTCATTACATTCTTTATATGATGATAATCCTCTTCATTTAAATAAAGTATATCATTTTCTTTTCTTTTACTAAAATACTGTTGCATGTCTAAATTATATCAAATATGTATTTAAAAAGCAAAAGTGCAACATATTGCACTTTTATTTATTTTTTATATAATTTTTACATAACTCATCATAGTCACTTATTAAGTTTTCTAGTTCTTCTTTTGTTTTCACTCTTGCACCACTACTAAATTTATGACCACCACCGTTATATTTAGCTGCTATTTCATTTATAACAGGACCTCTACTTCTTATGTTAACTTTAAATATTTCGTTTTTAGAGTCATATGTTACAAAAAGCCATACTAAGAATTCTTCTATATTTGAGAAATCATTTACCATATTAGATGCACTAGAAGAATCTGCATTAAACGATGATACTATATCATTTTCAAGTACTATGTAAGCAAATTTATTCCTAGTAACTTTTATATTAGATGCTATATATCCCATAAGTCTTACTTCGCTCATTGGTTTCATATATATATCACTATATATATTTTGTATATTTAGTTTATATTTCTTAATTAAATCTCCTACTTTATAAAATATTTTTTCATCTACTGGATTAAATAAAAACCTATTAGAATCACTTACTATTCCTATCATAAGAGTTCTAGCTATCATTTCATTCATTTTAAGTCTAGTGTTATTTATTAAATCCAAAAGTATTTCACAAGTAGAACAAGCTTTCTCATCAATATATTCTAACCCACCAAAGTTTTCTACATATGGATGATGATCTATTTTAATTATATGTTTAAATTTATCTACATTAAGTCCATCTATTCTAGATTTATTCGGAATATCAAGAGTTATTACTAAAGCATTTTCATAATCAAAATCCATAAATTTATCTAAATGACCAATATATTTAAATTTAGATACTGATGCTCCAAAAGCATATACTTGTTTATTAGGAAAAGTTAGCTTTATACTATCCCTTAGCGCTATTTCTGACCCAATTGCATCTGGATCTGGTCCAATATGTCTTACTATATAAATAAGATCATATTTTTTTATTTCATTATAAATCTTTTTTAATAACTCTTTTTTCATGATTATTCCTTTCTACTTAACTAGGTTATAAGTATCTCTTGCTATCATAACTTCTTCGTCAGTTGGAACTATATAGCAAGGTATTTTACTGTTTTCTTTAGTAATTAATGTAAATTTACCTCTTACGTTATTAGCATTTTCGTCTAACTCTATTCCTAGAGGTTTTAACTTTTCAATTATTTGTTTTCTTGTAACTGGAGAGTTTTCTCCAATACCACCTGCGAATGTTATTGCATCCACGTGATCTAGTCCTATCCATAGTTTAGCAATATATCCTACTATTCTATTTACAAATAATGTCTGCGCTAAAATACATCTAGGATTTCCATTTTTCATTCCTTCTTCTATATCTCTAGAGTCACTACTAACACCAGATACACCAAGAAGTCCACTTTCTTTGTTTAATACATTTATTATTTCATCAAATGAAAGACCTGTTTCTTTCATTAGATATTGAACCATAAGTGTATCAACATCTCCACTTCTTGTACCCATGATTAAACCAGAATTAGTTGAGAAACCTAAACTAGTATCAAATGCTTTACTATCTTTAATAGAAAACATACTACTACCATTACCTAAATGGCATGTTATTAAGTTAACGTTTTCTTTATTTAATTCTTTTTTCATGAACTCTGTTACATATTCATGACTTATACCATGGAAACCATATTTTCTTGCACCATATTTTTCTGTCCATTCATATGGTATTGCATATGTATAGTTTTCCATAGGCATGCTTGCTGGAAAACCAGTATCAAATATAGCAACTTCTTTAGCATCAGGAATAAATTCTTTAAATGCTTCTATTCCCATTAAATTAGCTGGGTTATGAAGTGGTGCTAGATGGAATAAGTTTCTTATAGTACTTATTACTTCTTCATTAATTAAAGTACTTTCTTTAAATTTATCTCCTCCATGCACTACTCTGTGACCTACACCTTTAATTTCATCAAGACTATTAACTATTTTATAGTTAAGTAATTCTTCTGTTAAAATTTTAACAGCTTCTTCATGATTATTTAAAGTAACTTCTTTCTTTATTTTTTCTCCATTTAATTTAATTGTATATGAACTATTATCTATTCCTATTCTTTCAAATAATCCACTTATTATAACTTTTTCTTCAGGCATTTCATACATTTGAAATTTCAAACTACTACTTCCTGCATTAACACTTAATATTTTCATAATATAAAATCTCCTTCATACTGATTATAACAAAAAAAAGATAGAAAACCTATCTTTTTTTATAAATTACACATTAATTTGACTTAAAAATTAGTATCTTTCACTCTTTTTTACATCTTTTTTAGTTTCTTTTTCTTCATAACCAAAATCTAATTTAAGATTTTCTTTACTTATATTCATATATTTCACCTGTTAAAATATATGAATATAATATTAAAATAATACTTATTTTATATCTATAACAGACGAAAAGAAGAACTCTATAGCATCTTCCACTCCGAGATTTGGAGCCTCTCACTCCGAGTTTTGGAGCCTTCCATTCCGAGTTTTGATGCCTCTCACTTCGAATTTTGGAGACTTTCACTTCGAGTTTTTTTAGTTAAAAACATCACGGCCGTGATGTTATATTAATATTTTTTTGATAAATCTAATAATTCTTCTCTAGATATATAAGCGCCCCATATAGAATTTGGATCAAGGTCATTAAATATTTTTCTAGCCATTTCTTCTGAAACTGGACCTACTTTCATATTATTGTCTTTAAACATCTCAGGATATTTTTTAACTAAGAAAGATATTGCACTTACTCCATTTAAAGATAAATTATTCTTTAGAAGAACTTTACATTTCTCTAGAGCATCTTTAATACTATCAAAATATAATTTATTAAATTCTTCTTTAGCTTTTTTTCCATATAATTTAAAAAGCTCTCTTATTAAAGGATGAAAATCATACATTGCCGCATGTAACTGAATATTATTATATTTTATATCATAAGCAATAAAGTTATTTAATCTAATAAAGCCTCTTTTTTTACAAAATATAAAACCATCAGCAATGATAATATTTTTATTTATTAACTCTTGAAGTTCTTCAAATTTTCCACTATTTACTAACTCAATACTTTTATCTAACTTTTCTTTAGTTAAGTTAAATTTCTGTTTAAAGTTTTTTCTGCATATTTAAAGAAATCTAAAGTTTTTAAGTTATCAAGTTCTTTTTTATTTATTTTATTTTTTAGTTTTTCTTCAAGAAAGTTAATTACATAGTTGATATCTATATTTTTATTTTTAGAGTCATTTATCATTTCTTCTATTTTTTGTTTTTCTCTTTCACTAGGTAAGTAGTTATATTTTATTAATAACCTATTAAGTTCTTCTCTTAACTCTCTTTCATACTCCATTTTAACTCCTCATTAAAGATATTTTATTATTAATCTCTCCACTTAATAAGTAACTACTACTAACAAGTATATCTACGTTTTTTTCTTTTAATATACTTATATTTTCCTCATTTACCCCGCCATCTACACTTATTAAAGTTTTATAATTTTTTTCCTCTATTTCTTTCTTTAATACATCTATCTTATATAGTACACTTTCCATGAATTTCTGACCACTTTTACCTGGAACTACACTCATAATAAGGACTACATCGGTGTACTTTAATAGACCAAATATTTCCTTTGGACTAGTATCTGGGTTAATAGCTATACCTACTTTTATACCATTATTTTTTATATGATTAATTATATCTAAATGATTTTTAACTGCTTCATAATGAAATGTTATGTTATTTACATATAAAGTACTTAAATCATCAATATATTTATCTGGGTTCTTAACCATTAGATGTATATCTAATGGTTTACTAGTATAATTACTATACTTTATTACTTCACTTATAGTGTAAGATTTGTTTTCTGTAAATTTTCCATCCATTATATCTACGTGGATGTAATCTACATTTGTTTTATCAAATAATTCTATTGCATCTTTTGGTTTTATTTTATCACTTAAGAAACTAGCACTTATTAGCATATTACTTCTCCTTTATTAGCTTTATATAGTTATCATATCTACTTTTTAATATTTTACCATTTTTTGTTCTTTCTATTACTGAACATCCTGCATTTTTAGTATGATCACATGTGTTATATTTACATTCATATTTGAACTCTATGAAAGCATCACTTATTTCTTTTTTATTTAAATTAAGTTCTAAACTACTAAATCCTGGAGTATCAGCTATTAGTCCTCCATATAATGGCATTAGAGTTACTAACCTAGTAGTATGTTTTCCTCTTCCTAGAGAAGTACTAACTTCTCCTGTTTTTAGGTTTAGTTTTTTATCTAACATATTTAAAAGAGTACTTTTTCCTGCTCCAGTTTGTCCACCTAAAGCACATACTTTACCTTTTAATTCTTTTTTTATTTTTCTTTTATCTGTATTTTTATATACTTTGTAACCTATTTTTTTATAGTATTTTAAAGTATTTAATATTTCTTTTTTCTCTTTTTTAGTAACTAAATCTAATTTAGTTACTACTATTATAGGAGTTATGTTATTTACTTCACTTAAAACTATAAATTTATCTAGTAAGTAAGTACTAAAGTCTGGGACTTTAGTGCTTACTACTATAAATAGTTTATCTATATTAGATACAAGTGGTCTTACTAGAGTATTCTTTCTATCAAGAACACTTTCTATAGTTTTAGTCTCTTTATTAAAGTAAACATTATCTCCTACTGTTAGTTTTATGTTTTTTAGTTTTCCTCTTACTGTACATGGAAAAACTTCTCTATTATCATAGAGAAAATATAAATCTTTATTTATACTAATTATTTTTCCTAAGTTATTCTTCATCTGGCATTATAATATCGTCTACTACATCTGGGTTTTTAGTTATTGTTATTACTAAAGTTACACCTGTGACAACTGGATCTCCTTCTTTTCTACTTTGTCCTACTATTGTGTTAGGAGCGACTAGTGAGTTTTCTGTATATTTCTTTTCAAGTATTAAACCATATTTACTTGCATATTCTTCTACTTGTTCAACAGTATATGTTGTAAAGTTTGGATAAAGTACTTCTACATCAGGAATATATAGTGTTATTGTATCTCCTTTTTTAACAACTTCTCCTTTTTCAGGGAGTGTTTTTATTACAGTGTTATCTTCTATATTATCTTCTTCTTTTACTTTTTCTTTATCTATTATAACATTACATTCATATTCTTTACATTTTTCATCAAGTTTACCTTTAGCTTCTAAATAATTCATTCCTGTATAATCTTCTAAAGTAAATGAACTTTCTCCAGTTGAGACATGAATACAAATGTTTCTTCCTTCTTTTACATATGTACCAGCTTCAGGATCTGTTTTAACAACATATCCTTCTTCTATTTCATCACTTGCAACCGGCTTATAGTCTTCTTCGCCACATGTTACATTAAAGCCAGCTTTTACTAATTTATTAGTTGCATCTTTTTTGCTTAATTTACTTACATCTGGTACTTCTATTGTTTTACCTTTACTTAAGTGAGGAAGTAAGAACACAATAGCGGCTGTTAATACTATTAAACCAGTAAATATACTTGCTAATGTTATTAAGAGCTTCTTTTCATTTTTAGTTTCTTCTTTTTCTTTCTTTGTCATTTCTTCCTTCTTCTCTTTCTCTTCTTTTTTTATTATTTCTATGGCTTCATCAAGATTTCTTGTTTTTTCTAGTTCGTTATCTTTATATGGATATACATATTTAGGCTCATTAATTCTTGACTCATCCATAGCGGTTATTATATCTTGATGCATTTCTCTTGCATCTTTGTATCTATTCTGTGGATTTTTAGCTGTTGCTTTTAATATTATGTTCTCAATACTTTGTGGTAATTCTGGTAGTTTTTCCCTTATACTTGGAAGTGGTTCTTTTAAGTGTTTAAGGGCTATTTCAACAGCATTATCACCTTTATATGGAACACTACCAGTTAAAAGTTCATACATAAGTATTCCCATACTATATATGTCACTTCTTATAGTACTTCCTCTTCCAGCAGCCTGTTCTGGTGGAAGATAATGTACACTACCCATTACCGAATTAGTTTGAGTAAGCTGTGTACTATTAAGTGCCATTGCTATACCAAAGTCTGTTATTTTAATCATTCCATTATCAAGTATCATTATATTTTGAGGTTTGATATCCCTATGGATTATATATGAGTCATGGGCATGTGCCATACCATCAGTTAGTTGACTCATGATATCAATAACTTCAGTTATTGTTAAACTTCCTCTTCTTTTTAGTAATTGTTTTAAAGTTTTACCTTCTACATATTCCATTACTATATAGTACTGACCATCTTCTTGATCAAAATCATATATTTGTACTATATTAGGATGATATAAATTACTTGCACTTAATGCTTCTCTTTGGAAACGTCTTACAAATTTTTCATCACTTGCTAAATCTCCTCTTAACACTTTTACAGCAACATTTCTGTCAAGTATTGTATCATAAGCTAAATAAACATTAGCCATGCCACCTTCGCCTAGTGTTCTAATTATTGAATATCTATCATTAATCTTTGTTCCTTTAATTATCACGTTTATTCTCCTTCCCTACTTAAAAATGCTACAGAAATATTATCGTTTCCACCCCTTAAGTTGCTTTTTAATATAAGTTTATCTATTTTTTCATTTATATCAAGTTCTTTATCATTTAATACTCTTTCTATTTGTTCTTTACTTACCATGTTAGTAAGACCATCACTACAAAGTAGTATTCCATCTACTGTTGTTTCTACATCAAAAATGTCAGGTTCAATTTTAGGTGCAGCACCAAGTGCTTTCATAAGAACATTTTTCTGTGGATGATTTTCTGCTTCTTCTGGTCTTAATTCTCCACTTTCTACTAATATATTAACTAAAGTATGATCTTTAGTCACTTTATATAACTTACCACTTTTAAATACAAAACCACTAGAGTCACCTACATTTGCAAATATTAAATAGTCTTTTGTTAGTACAGCACACACTAAAGTAGTGCCAAGACCAGTTGCATTTACATGCTCTTCTGCATATTTAATTATAGTAGTATTAACTTCTTCTATTATTTCCTTAAGCCAAGTTATAGCATCCATTTTAGAACCAAGTGAACTTAAACTTTGAAATCTTGAACCAATAGTAGTAACTGCAACAGAACTTGCAACTTCTCCTGCTTTATGGCCACCCATTCCATCGGCTACTAGTAGTAGATAATCTCCACTTAAATTCTTAACTATAGTTACAGAGTCTTCATTATGACTTCTAACTTTACCTGGATCTGTTTGATAATGTGCTTCCATATTACCCGCCTTCCTTATTTAATTATATACATTTCAATTATATCATACAACTAAACTCATAGTAAATATTAAAGGTTTAAAGTTAAGAAAAAACTCTACAAAACATGTAGAGTTTTTGTAAACTAATTATAAACTATTTCGTAAGGGTTTTCTGGACTTCCATCTCCACTAGACCATAGGGCATCTGCCTTGATACTAATAACTGGTCGTACGCCATGCACTAAGTCCACATATTCGTATCCAAGTTTGCCATGGTAGTAAGCGTTTACATGCCACACATAAAGATGGCCATCATAGAAGCTAGGCGAAAGCAACCACCACCAGTTATCTCCAGTAATACTCCCTCCAGCACTATTTAGATAATACCATGCATATGGACTTGTTAATTCTCCTCCAAATTTACCACCAGCATATGCTATTTCATCTGCTGTCATTAGTCCTATTGGATAAGTTAATTTTGCTTCACTGTTACTTCCTGAAAAAGCATCTTTGATGTTTGTACAATCATATGTTGGTGTATTGTTATCGATTAACCTTTCCGCTACTGCATAGCTAAAAATCGAACTACTATATGTTGAACCAGACTTCAGTTCTCTATCATTACAATATACTGCTTCTGTACTTAAATATTCTGTATAACTTGATAGGTTTGTACTATACCACGAGTCTATTACGCCTTTTATTGTACTATTATTTTCATTCGTTCTGTTTGAAGCAAGTGTTCCACTTGTTCCATACATGTATCCTACATACATTGGATTATATTCTGTATTAAAAGCACTTCCACCTGTATATCCCTCTGTTGTATCAGGACTTGTCCCTGAATATAGAAGTCTTACACTTCCATCATGGTTAGTTCTTATTATCTTCCAGTACATTGGATCTCCAGCATTTGCAATTTTGTAAGCTGTACAATTTACATTACATTCTTCTGCATTCGTACATTCACTTAAAGATGAATAATCTGTATAATTTTCTAAATCATCAGAAGAATAATAACCTCTATAGACAACATTATCTGTTTGATATTTTCCAAACTTTACCCAGTTATTCTTTGCATCTCCTGCAAAATAATATACATCTTTT
>OJAW01000089.1_pt1 | contig 70843 bp, 63 predicted proteins | sample 1589151 | NCBI WGS metagenome assembly OJAW01 (sample SAMN03283290) | human gut metagenome | biome: human-associated habitat; material: feces | host: Homo sapiens | place: Peru | collected 2012
GGGAACAGACTGTAAATCTGTCGTCAGTGACTTCGGTGGTTCGAATCCACCCTCTTCCACCATGAAGGAATCCTTTTTTGTCGTTAGACAAAAGAGGATTTTTTCATCATACGTCCGCACGGCAAAGAAGGACGCATTACTCGTTATAAGCAACGAATACAGTCCGACAGACTTAATCAAAAGTATCCGTTTGACGACAGAATGCAAAGCTGTATAAAAGAAGCGTCATGCAGCTGAATCATTTTCCGATGAAACAGCCTAAATACTATTCGGAGGCAATAGAATAACATGTTCAATTATAAAAAAATCATAATAATCGGATGTCCCGGCTCGGGCAAAAGCACCTTCGGCAAAAAACTGCATATGAAAACAAAAATTGATTTATTCCATTTGGACGCGCTGTATTGGAAAAAGGACTGCACCCATATTACGAGAGAAGAATTGATTTTAAAACAAAAAGAAATATTAAATAAAAACAACTTTATTATTGACGGAAATTATAGATCTACTCTTGAATTGAGAATCAAAGAGGCTGACGTCGTTTTTCTGTTTGACCTGCCGACGGAAGATTGCATAAAAGGCGTAAAAAACAGAAACTCCAACACCCCCGATATGCCTTGCAGACCGCCGTCAAACGATGAATTAATTGATTTTATTATTAATTTCAATACATCCGTAATGCCTGACATAAAAAGGCTGTTAAAGAAATACGCAAGCAATGTAATTACATTTCATTCCCACAAGGAGGCTGATGAATATATCAATAAAATCAATACAATTTCAGTTAAAATTGACAGACCTCTCGGCTCATTCCATCCGGAGCATAGAGAAATGCGTTATCCGATAAATTACGGCTATGTTGAGGGCGTTTTCGCACCCGACGGCGAGGAGCAGGACGCATATGTTCTCGGCGTTGACAAACCCTTGACTACATTTACGGGGATATTAACGGCAATAATTCACAGGATAAATGATATCGAGGACAAATGGGTGGTTATACCCGAAAATTACAACATAGACATTCCCGAAATTGAAAAGCAGGTTTATTTTCAGGAACGTTATTTTGAACATTACATAGAATTGTTATAAATCAGTTTAGAATTCAAAATCGAACTCGATAAGGACAAAATAAGCTTTTTCGGTTTTATAGAAATTATTTTTATTGAATCAAAACAATTTATATGATAAAATATAAAAAACAAAGCTTCTCAAAAAAACAGAGGCTTTAATTCGATAAAAAACGCATTAAATTATTACAGAACAATTCACAATCCGCGCGGATTTCATTAAAAAAACCGCAATCAAAGGAGAATGGAAATGAAGGAAGGATTGATAAAAACCGCCGCCGTTGTTTCGACGATAAAGCGAGTATTTCAATCAAAGCTTTGAAAACATTTTGAGCGATTCAATTTTCGGATTTACTGCGGTTATAATCGGACTGACCGCATGGGTTATTATAATTCTTATAAAAGACCCCAAGAATGTCTTTAAGAAATCAAAAATCAAATAATTAATAAGCTGTCCCGCATCCGTTTTCTTTCGGACGCGGGATGAATTTATGCAATTAATCAAATTCCCATTCAGGCTCATACGGGTCAAACAATCTACAGTTTGAACCCATATAATATCTCTCTACGTCGAGGCAGTAATTTTTTTCACCGAAATCACTGCTTATAATATCGGGATCGTTATTCTCGGCAATGCGTTTTACCCACAAAAGTGCGCCCGCCGACGGCATAGAAATTGACACCCAAAGATTTACAAGAGTATAAAAAAGATGATTATCATTGTATTTCATTCGAATATAACATGCTATATTCGCCGCGGGGACAACGGTTCGTTCGGGGTATTTACAGCCGAGCCCCAAAAGCACGTTTGCTCTTTCAAACGCCGCATCGGCAAACGAAATAATATCATTATAATCTTCGCCGAAAATCCAGTCGTCGTTAATATCGCACTCTATTCCGAGCAGCCGAGATATAATTTGAGCAGACATCCATCTGTCGGTATTGAGAAGTTCTTCCGCAGTGTCAATAATTTTTCTTACGAACATACACGAATTCTCTATCCGTTTTTCCTGCGGAGTAAGGTATTTGTTCGGATTAATCAAAACATTGACAATACCGTCGATTTCGTCGAACAAATCGTCATCGTCATACTCATAGATATCGTCAGTATCGTAATCTCCCGAAGCAGATGTGTTTTCGTCGAATAAAATCTCCGCGTCGTCCTTATAAAAATGAATTTCGTCGTCGACCAATTTTTCAGAATACAAATTACGTCCGCAAACCGTAAATTCACCGTTTTTCTTACCCGACTGAAACTGTCCCTCGTAACAGACATAACCGTATTTTTTGTCCTTAATGTCGTCGGTGTATTCCATAAGCGTTCCGCGTCCGTCGGGTAGTCCGTTCTTAAACTCGCCGTCATATATGTCCTTATCTGCAAAAATATAAATTCCGCACCCGTCGGGGTTACCGTCGGAATTCAACTGTCCCTCATATACATCACCCGATTCAAAAACAACACGTTTTATGTTTTTCATCGGCTTTCCTTTTTTATCAAGCGGAATACCGCAGTCGGTTTCGTTTTCAAGTCTCTTCTTAAAAACTTTGTACATCCCGAGCGAATTATCATTAATATACTGCTGTGTCCATGCATAAATAATCATGTTCAGCTCATCATCCGGAATAAAGTCGGAATACTTTATGTATCTGTGCAAAGGATTTCCGAATGTTGCTTTTACGGACATGGACGCAAGATCACCGCAAAGCGAAGTAACAGCCCTTTCGTAATTATATCTATACATATATCCCGTAACGTATTTATAATAATTTTTTGCTTTCTGCCACGGCGTTTCAGTCCATGCGATTTCTAAGAACTTATAGTGAAAATATTTCTCCAAATCAAAACCGAGATTTCTTTTATCTCCGATATCCTTAGTAACAGCGCTTATTTGAGAGTAACACGCCGCCGCATAGTCCGCCGCCGAAGGCTCGCCGTTTAAAGAGGCAAAATCAAGATATGATATACCTTTTTCGGGACTGCCCTCATTTACATAGTAGCTTCCCATAAGATAATAGGCGTACGGAACTTTCATGTCGAGCAGTTCTTTCAGGGCATGTTCTTTTTTTTCGGCAGTGGTCGCTTTTTCAAACTTAGGAATGGCATGTTTCAGTTTTTTTACTGCCTTGTCAGCCAGTGAAGAATTAACATTACCGTAATCGGCTGAAACCATGGACGCATATTTTTTTATGCTGTCCATATCCCCGAATTGTCCGGCTTTGAAATAATATGAGGCTTTTTCAGCTTTATCGGCGCATGCTTCGGCTTTCTTTTTATACTCGTCAATAATTTCATGCGTTTTTAACATATTTTACACCTCTTAATAAAAATTTTTATCATAATAACATATTTTACAGAAATAAACAATAAGAAAAATGAATTATAATAACACATTGATTCAATCAATAAAATATGGTATTATATTAAATATAAATATATCGTTTGGCTCTGGAAGGAGAACGAAATGAAAGACGGATTTATAAAAACCGCCGCCGCCGTTATAAATACAGAGGTTACGGATGTAATTCATAATGAAGAACAGATAAAAACTGCAATCGACGAAGCCGATAAGGAAAAAATCAATATTCTCGTACTGCCCGAACTGTGTATAACGGGCTATACGTGTTCGGATTTATTCTTTTCGGACAGATTAAAAAAATCGGCTCTTGACTCGCTTATAAATTTAAAGAAATACACAAAAGGCAAATATCCCGTCGTCGCGGTCGGATTGCCGATTGTTCATACAGGTAAATTATACAATACTGCCGCCGTACTGCACGACGGAAAAATTCTCGGACTCGTTCCGAAAATTAACATACCGAACTACGGCGAATTCTATGAAAAAAGACATTTTGCATCCGGCATTTCGTTAAAAGCCGATTCAACAATCAGAATAGACGGCGAGGATATTCCGTTTACGTCTAAACAGCTTTTTACATGCGAAAAGATGCAGGAATTTACATTCGGAATTGAAATATGCGAGGATTTATGGGCTGTATCTCCCCCGTCGGAAAAGCTTGCACTGTCCGGAGCAACGATAATTGCAAATCTTTCGGCTTCGGATGAAACAATCGGCAAAGACGACTACCGCAGAACGCTTATTTCGTCAACAAGCGCGCGTCTGCTCTCGGGATATATCTACGCCTCGGCGGGCGCGGACGAATCAACGCAGGACATGGTTTACTCCGCACACTGCATTGTCGCGGAAAACGGCGTTATTCTAAACGAAAATAAACCTTTTGAAAATAAAAAAATGACCGTCTCGGAGATAGACGTGTCAAGACTTATTTCAGAACGTGAAAAAAACACGTCATTCTCTCCGATTGATGAAGAATGTGTAAGAGTTTATTTTAATCAGGAAATAAAAGAAACTCCCCTCACCCGATTTTATGCAAAAAATCCGTTCGTTCCCGATTCTAAATCAGACATCGACCGCCGCGCGGGAGCGATTCTCGATATTCAGTCTTACGGATTGAGAAAACGAATCAAACATACCCGCGCTTCATGTGTTGTGCTGGGCATTTCGGGAGGACTCGATTCAACGCTCGCGCTCATTGTTGCGATAAAAGCCATGGACTTATTAAACCGCCCGCATTCGGATATAATTGCAGTAACAATGCCTTGCTTCGGCACGACAAAGAGAACAAAAAGCAACGCCGTAAAGCTATGCGAGGAATACGGCGTTACTCTTAAAGAGGTCAATATTACAAATGCCGTAAAACAGCATTTTAAAGACATAGAACAGGACGAAACAAAGCTTGACGTTACGTTCGAAAACTCGCAGGCACGCGAACGCACGCAGGTCATTATGGATATAGCAAATAAAAACGGCGGATTCGTAATCGGAACGGGCGATTTATCGGAGCTTGCGCTCGGCTGGGCGACATACAACGGCGACCACATGTCAATGTACGCGGTCAATTCATCGGTTCCGAAAACGCTCGTAAGATATATAGTCCGTTATGAAGCGGGCAGAAGCAAAAAAGAGCTTGCAAACATTCTGTACGACATTCTCGATACGCCCGTTTCACCAGAACTGCTGCCTGTTGACAAGGACGGCAACATGACGCAGAAAACGGAGGATTTAGTAGGTCCGTACGAGCTTCACGACTTTTTCCTTTATCATACGCTCAGATTCGGCTCTGCGCCGTCTAAAATATTCAGACTCGCACGGTATGTTTATTCGGATATTTATAACGATAAAACGATTCTTCACTGGCTGAAAACATTTACAAGACGGTTTTTCAACCAGCAGTTCAAACGTTCGTGCATGCCCGACGGAGTAAAGGTCGGCTCGGTTACCCTATCCCCCCGCGGAGACTGGAGAATGCCGTCCGACGCGTCATCAAGAATATGGCTCGACGAAATCAGCGAGCTTGAAAAAGAATATTTATAAAAAGAATCCCCGAGATATAAGGTTCACAACCAAATGTCCCGGGGGTTATTCTGTTATTAATACAAGTAATTAACCGTCTTAACAGCCTTGCCGTCCTTTACATACACTCTGGGTACGCGTCTGGCAACTCGGCACGGGAGTTCATAATTAAACGAATGCGCTGCCTCGCTTACTTCTTCCATAGAAAGCTCGTTATCGCCCTGTTTGCCGACAAGAACAACCTCGTCCCCGGTTTCACAGTCGATATCGGTTACATTAACCATAAACTGATCCATGCATACTCTGCCGACTATATCGGCAAATTTACCGTTAATCAGCACTCTGCCGATATTTGAAAGACAGCGGGGATAGCCGTCGGCATATCCTATCGGAACGGTAGCGACGCGCGTGGGCTTCGTTGTCTTGAACGTTCCGCCGTAGGAAATCTCTCTGCCCGCTTCGAGCGTTTTTATGTACGAAATTCTCGTCTTCCAGCTCATGACGGGTTTAATATCGAGCTTTGCGGGGTCAACCTCGTTCGACGGGTAAAGACCGTAGAGTATGATACCCATTCGGCACATGTCGAAAAATTCGGTAAAATTCATTATACCCGCACTGTTGTTAAGATGCTTAACGGGAATATCAATTCCTCTTTTTTCGAGCATTGAAACAAACTTCTTATATCTGTCTCTCTGAGCTTCGGCTTTTGATAAATCTGTTTCGTCCGCAGTCGCGAAATGCGAGAACAGTCCCTCCGCCTTAACATTCGGAAGTTTAGCAATTTCGGCGCAGATATCCGCGCTTTCCTCGGTTATCTGAAATCCTATACGGCTCATGCCCGTATCGATTGCAAAATGAAAATCCGCAGTCTTTCCCTGTTTTACTGCTTCATCCGATAAAGCCTTCGCGTCGTCAAACGAAAAAACGGGAATTCGTACGTCATATTTTACAACGGTTTCATAATCCCACGGAAAAACTCTGCCCAGCACAAGAACGGGCGTTTTGATTCCCGCCTTTTTAAGCTCAACAGCTTCCTCAATGCATGCAACTCCGAAAAAATCGCACTTATTATCAAGAAATCTGCCTATCTCAACCGCGCCGTGACCGTACGCGTCGGCTTTTATAACGCCTAACAGCTTTACGCCCTCGGGAAGCTTCGCCCTTGTATTTTTATAATTATATTCAACGGCGTCAAGGTCAATCTCTGCGTATGTTCTGAGATTCATCATCCTATGACCTCGGAAAGAGGTGCTGTCTTTATACCGTTTTCTACGAACGCTTTATTGAGCGCGTGTACAAAGTCGAGAGCCTTTTCTCCGTCGCCGTGAACGCATACCGAATGAGCCTCGATATCAATATCCTCGCCCGTATACGATGTGACCTTGCCCTCTTTTATCATTCTGATAACACGATTGATAGCTTCATTTTCGTCCGTTATCATAGAACCTTCAAGCTTTCTCGCCCTCAGCGTTCCGTCGGATTCATACGCTCTGTCGGCAAAAACCTCGCTTGCGTATTTAATTCCCTTAGACTTTGCCGCCTTAATCATCTCGGAACCGGAAAGAGCAAGCAGAATCAGCGAATCGTCATAATCCTTCACCGCGTCGACTATAGCATTTGAAAGCTCCGCGTTTTTTGCCGCCATATTATACATAGCGCCGTGAGGCTTTACATGACTCATTTTAACTCCGTTCGCCTTTGCAAAAGCGCCGAGCGCGCCGAGCTGATACAGCGTGTATTCGTAAACCTGTTCGGGCGTAACGTCCATGTTGGTTCTGCCGAAATTCTCTCTGTCGGGATATCCCGGGTGCGCGCCGAAGAAAACCGAATTCGATTTGCAAAGTTCAACGGTTTTCTTCATAAGAGTGCAGCCGCCCGCATGAAATCCGCATGCAACGTTCGCACTTGTTATAAGAGGAATTATGTCCGCGTCAAATAGCGCGCCCTCTCCGAGGTCGGAGTTTAAATCAATCTTATACATAAAAATCACCTTGTTATATATCAGTATTTAAGACTCGAATTCTTAACGTCCGTAATAAACATGTGTCCCGGTGCGTGAGTTATCGCTATCGGTGGCTTTGTCTGCATTATAACGTTCTGCGGAGTAACTCCGCACGCCCAGAATACGGGGGTTTCGCCTTTATTTATAGTGACGGAATCACCGTAATCGGGCTTTGTAACGTCCATGATTCCGATTGTCTCGGGATTGCCTATCTGAACGGGTGCTCCGTGTACTCTCGGCATTGCCGCAGTAACGTTAACGCTCTTTACGACAAGCCCGTCGGGAATCGGGCGCATGGAAACGACCATGTTTCCGTGGAATTTACCCGCTGACTGCAATTCAATATTCGTATTGAACATAGGTACATTTCTGCCCTCTTGAATATGTCTTACGGGGATATCGGCTTCCAGCAATTCGCTTTCAAAGCTGAATGAACATCCGATAAGGAAATAGACATAATCGTCCTGCCAGTATTCGGATATGTCGGTTACTTCCTTTTCAAGCACTCCGTTTTTCCAAATTCTGTACTTCGGGAAATCCTTGCATATATCTCCGCCGTCAGCCATGGTTTTAATCTCCCTGCTTCCGACGTCGCCGACCTCCAATACGGGGCACGGCTTGGGATTTCTCATGCAGAACAGAAGAAAATCAAAAGCGTATTCCTTCGGCAGTATGCAGAGGTTTGCCTGCGCGTAGCCGTTACACATTCCCGATGTCTGAAAATCTATTTTACCCTCGCGGATAAGTTTTTTTACATCCTGAGGGCGCATTGATGAATAATCCATAATTTATCTCCCCGCAAGTTTTCTGAAATACTTCTTTTCCTTTTTTACGGCTCTTTCCGCCTGTTTAACACTCACGATATCGAACATGACTTTATCATACGGTCTTGCCTGCGCAAGCTTAGGCAGATCGACGCTTATAACCGTCGCAATTTTCGCATATCCGCCCGTGGTCTGGTGATCCGCCATTAAAATTATAGGCATACCGCTTCTGGCAATCTGAATTGAGCCGAATGTAATACCGTCCGAAATAATATCCATCCCGTCCCTGCCTCTGAGCGCAATACCGCTGAGACGAATACCCATTCTGTCAAGATCGGGCGTTACGGTGTAAATCTGCTTTGAAAAGAATTTCAAATCGGTATCCGTAAACATATCGTCCTGCGGACCTAAAACGACTCTGACCTTTATATGGTCGGGATAATCGCATTTTTCCGCGGTTTTCGTCATATCGGGTTCAAAAGAACAATTGCCGATTTTAATTTTATCGCCGGTTTTGAGTTTTCTGCCCTCATAACCGCCTGTTTTTATTTTTAAATTCGTTGACGCACTGCCCATAACAAGAGGTACTTCAATTCCGCCGGTAACGCCCAAATAACATCTCATACCCGATTTTGCCGCACCCAACTGAAGAACGGAGCCTGCGTTCGCCTTATAAAGTCTGTTATTCTCAATCGGTTTTCCGTCAAGCTTCGGCGAAAATTCACCGCCGGAGAGACAGAACACATGCGAATCGGTAAATTCAGCCGTAATACCGAACATAGTCATTTCAATAACGGGAACTGACAGATCGTTTCCGCACAGCGCGTTTACCGTCTTCATTGAATGAGAATCCATCGCGCCCGACTGCGTAAATCCGTTTTTCATAACACCGAATCGTCCCGCGTCCTGAACAGTCGAAAGCATACCGCCGTTTATAATTTCAATCATAAGCGAGCCTCCCGTATTTCGGGCTTATAAGTCCCGTCGAAAACCTGTTTTTCTATCTCGTCGAATTCATTACGCGTTACGCTGTAGAACTTTATATAGTCACCCGCGTTATATAAAATCGGATTTTCTTTCGACGGGTCGTATACGAGAACGGGCGTTTTGCCTATAAGCTGCCAGCCTCCGGGCGAAGCGATAGGGTAAATACCCGTCTGCTCTCCGCCTATGCCGACAGCGCCTTTGAAAATTTCAAGTCTCGGACTTTTGAGTCTCGGAGTTGCAAGACGTTTGTCCATACCGCCGAGATACGCGAATCCGGGTAGGAAACCGAGCATGTAAATAAGATACGGCTTCGACGTATGAATAGAAATAACCTCATCGCGTGTGAGTCCCGTATGCGAGCAGACATTATCCATATCGGGTGAAAACTCACCGTCGTAACAAACGGGAATATCAAAAACTCTGACGGGCGAATCCCCCTTTGCGGTTATATTATCGATAAGACCGGACAATTTCTTTTTTAATTTTTTTGACGAAATAACGGTGCAGTCATACAGAACCGTAAGCGAGGCGAACGTCGGTATCGTCTCTATAACGCCTCCTATATCCGCCTGTTCGATAAGTGCCGTCAACGCTGTTACATAACCGTTGATTTCTTTGCTTATTTCCTTTTCAAACTGAACGGTCAGTGCAGAATCTCCGTTCTGAAGAAATAAGTATTTCATTTTGAGAAAAATCCTTTCTTGAGCGTGTTGTCAAACCAAGCCTTTGTTTTATCCTCAACCGTGGGCGGATATTCGATAAGAGCCTTCATCATTGAGATAAGAGGAAGATTTATATTCTTTCCGAATCCGTCTATAAACGGTCTCGGTTCGCCGTACATATCGAGCATACCCGCGCCCGCCGCGGCGTCCATGGCAGCCGCCTGATCATCAACCGAATGAAAAAGTTCGGGTTTGCCGAGCATAAAAGCCGTCGCAGCCATCATAGCGTCGCATCCCCAGTCGGAGCATGTGGCGGTGATTATGTTATCCGTCGCGGTATCGGTAAGAATTCCGCAGCCTGTACCTGCCTTGCATCCTCCCATTTCGGCATAGGGAATATATTTTCTGATATGCTCCCCTATCGCATTCATGCCTATCTCGTTTCCGAGGTCGCCTATGGATATATTAAAAATACCTGCATCCTGACACTTTTTGAATAAAACGTCGTACTTCGGCTCAACTTCTGTCGTATTAACGCCTACCGCATTATGATAATATCCGTTTTCGTTTCTGCCGGGAGCCTCATTCGTAATAATCGCGCAGGGCTTGCCGTGAGAGAGGATTTCGTCCGCCTGTTTTTCCGCTTCGTCAAAATCCTTTGTAAATTCAACTACGCAGACGGTGTTGTCCGGAATATTATCAATATCCTCCGTTATCTTGAACGAAAGAACGTTGCTCATGGCCTTAATTCCTTTTTTACACTGCGAGGGAACGATCATAACGGGCTTTGCGCCGAAAGCTTTCATAAGAAAACGAGCAAAAATCGTAGACGAAACAATACCGTCCGTCTCCGCCTCATTCCAAGGAAGAAGGACAAATCCCGTTAAAATAAATACCTTTTCGCCTTTTTTAACATTTTTAATAAGTCCTCTGGCGGCGTTAATGCTGAGCGGTTCGCCAACCTTTGCCCTTGAACCCTCATAAAGTATACGACAGACTCCGTATCCTCTCGGGTCAAGATTCATGAGCGTGTCAAGGTCGTCGCCTATATTAAGAAGAGTTAATTCGTCTCTGTTCATTTCAAATTCCCCCTGTAAATTTATTAATTACTCTGCCGCGCACTGTGCTTCAAAGTCGGCAACAAGAGCGTCCTGTATTTTTTTAAGCATTTCGGGAGCTTTTCCGCCTACAGGTTTACCGTCTACGGTCTTAACGGGTATGCAGAATGATCCGGTAGAATGAACGATAACCTCGTCGGCATTCATAAGCTCGTCAAGCGTATAATCTCTCTCCTCTACGCCGTAGCCGAGCTTTTCGGCAAATGCAAGAAGTCTGATACGCGCGGTACCGGGGAGAACCTTATCGTCAAGCGGATGGGAGATGACCTTGCCGTCCTTAAAAATCGAGCAGTTTGAATGTGCACACTCGGTTACGATATCTCCTCTGTGGAATATAGCTTCCTTGCATCCTGCTCTGTCGGCTGCGGTAGCGGCAAGACATGAGGGAATAAGGTTAAGAGTTTTGCAGTTGCAGTAGAAGAATCTCTTGTCTTCATATGTAATAACGTCGATAGGCTCGTAAGTATCCGCAACATGACTGGGAGTAAGAGTAATCCAAAGATTGCCGACCATATCCTTATCGTATATATGACCTCTCAATCCGCTTCCTCTGGTAACCTGCATATAAACGAACTGGTCGCCGTCGTCAACCTTCTTAACAAGGTCTCTCAAAAGCTTATCGAGTTCTTTTCTTTCGATAGGCATATTTATATCAAGAAGCTTTGCGCTGTTATAGAATCTGTTAAGGTGTGCATCCATGTCGAACACGACGTGATTATGTGCATATGTTGCGTCGTAAATTCCGTCGCCGAACCAGCATACTCTGTCAAGCATGGGAACAGACATTTTTTCGATTTCATCATATTTACCGTTGTAGTAGCCTAAGTTCTTCATTACAAAATAACCTCACATAAAAAAATAAGCAATAAGGCACCCTTGTGCGAACCCCATTGCTCCAATCGCCATTATAATACTCATTGTAAAAAAAGTAAACAACTTTTTTTATAAATTGCAAAAAAATTCATAATTTTTTATTTATTCGTAAAATTTATATCGTTTTTATTAATTTTTTCTTATAAATTTATTAAGATCGTTGTTTTAATTTAATTACACGCGTTAATATATACTCGCAAATACGGGAGGTTATACACCATGGAAAAAAGAAAAAACATTATATTTACCGTCGTATCGGTTTTTCTGTGCCTTTGTCTGGCAGGGTCGAACTTAATATGGTATAAATTATATACAAGAGAAAAACAGACTCTGCGAAACGCCGTAATACCGACCGTTTCAGGCGACTATTTTACAGCGCAGCTGAACGCAGTCAAAAATATTACAGTTTATCCCGACGAATATATCCACGATTTCAACGAGCATATTTCGGAAAAATATTATAATGAGCAGGAAATTTATTTTACAAGAAAAGATTATGAAAAAATGCTTGAGGGCAAGTATTTTCAAGACCTGTTTGAGGCAAAACAGCAAGGTATACCGGTTATTTTCGACATACCGTTCATTTCGCAGAATCCCGATTACCCGAACGGATGCGAAGCCGCAAGCGCGGTAATGCTCCTAAACTGGGCAGGCATAAACATATCGCTTCATGATTTTATTACTTCGTTTCTCCCCTGTTCGAACGTTTACGAAGAAAACGGTTACAGATACGGCCCCGACCCGTCCGTATACTATGCGGGCAATCCCGCCGACAAATCGCGCGGTTGGGGCGTATTCGAACCAGCCGTCTATACGGCTATGAATAACATAACAACAAAGGATTACGAGGAATCGGACGAGAATATCGCTTATTTTATTCGTTCGAGCAATGTTAACGGAAAAATCTCACTTTCAGAGCTATGTAAATTGAACGAACCCGCTATAATATGGGTAACACAGGATTATTCCGAAGCCTCCGACGTTTACGAGTGGTTCAGCTATGACAGAAAGAAAACGTATACATATCCCAAAAACGCGCATGTCGTCGTTCTGACCGGAAGCGACAGCGACAACTATTACATAAACGACCCGTTAAAAGGCAAAGACATAAAGGTCGCAAAACAGCAGTTATCCGATTCTTTCAACTCTATGGGAGCGCAGTATATAAGCATTTTAAAATATTATTATCAAAGTCCTTTTTAATGTTGACATTCAATTCATACATTGTTAAAATATTCAATAGAATAATATACAGAGGTGCATCAAATGTCAAAAATCATCGCTCTATTCATGTCAATAATAATGTTTTTTATCCCGACTGCAAATTATCCCGAGGCTCAAAAGGCAGAGAATACTCCGACCGATTACTCTTTTGTTTTTGTTCACGGTCTTTCAGGCTGGGGCAGTTATGATTTGGCTTATAAAATTATGCCGTACTGGGGAATGTTCGGCGGAGATCTCATGCAGTATTTAAACGCCCGCGGATTTGACTGTTACAGCGCGTCCGTATCGGGAGCAGACAGCGCATGGGACAGAGCGTGCGAGCTTTACGCCCAGCTTACCGGAACAAAAACCGACTACGGCGCAGAACACAGCGAAAGATGCAAGCATCCGCGTTACGGCAAAGATTTCACCGGCAAGGCTCTTGTTCCCGAATTTGATTCTGAACACAAAATTAATCTCCTCGGTCATTCTTTCGGCGGAACTACTGTAAGACTGTTTGCAGAGCTTATGGCTAACGGAAGCGAAACTGAACGCGAATATACAGACTCCGCAGACATTTCTCCCCTTTTCACCGGCGGAAAAGCGGATATGATTTACTCCGTCACGACTCTTGCCGCTCCGCACAACGGAACGACGGCATATGACGCGCAGGCGGCTATCGAAGCCGACAAAAACTCCACTTTAAGAGAACGCGCTACGGTTAAAATGTTTCTTCTCGCATCATTAAAAAAGAACGACGGCAGAATTGACGAGGATACAGTAACATACGACCTTCATGTAGACGGAGCCGCCGAGCTTAACGAAAAAATTTCGACTGTTGACAGCATCTATTATTTTTCGTACGCCTGTTATGCTACAAAACAGCAGGAGGACGGAACGTATAAAGCCGAGGACGATATAATGGAATTTATTTTCGTTCCCGCGGCAAACAGAATGGGATCGCTTACAGGCGTTTCGGAAAACGGAATAATAAAGGATGAAAGCTGGCAGTTAAACGACGGAATAGTCAATACAAGATCGGCTCTCCATCCCGACAACGCACCGTATACGGATTTTGACAATAACAATATTAATCCCGGTATATGGAACGTAATGCCTCTGTACCACGGTGACCACATGTCGCTCCAGGGCGGAATGACAAAGAATAACAATGTCAGACTTTTCTATGTCGATCTTCTTAATATGATAAACTCAATTAAATAATCCGACAAAACCCAATCCGCTTTTTGCTCAATACAGCAAAAGGCGGATTAATTATTATTTTATTTTAATATTGATTATTAATATTATTTATGATATACTTATCTTCGAAACGGAGGAGATAAAATGATAATTTCAGAAACTGTAAAATATGCGGGCGTCAACGATCATAACATCGATTTATTCGAGGGTCAGTATGTCGTACCCAACGGAATGGCATACAACTCATATGTAATACTTGACGATAAAATCGCAGTTACCGACACAGTCGACGCTTCTTTTAAAGATGAATGGCTTAACAATATTAAAAATATACTTGACGGCAGAATGCCGGATTATCTTATCGTTCATCACATGGAACCCGATCATTCCGGTAATATTGAAGCGTTTATGAACGAATATCCCGAGGCGGTAATCGTTTCATCGGCTAAGGCTTTTGTTATGATGAATCAGTTTTTCGGCAGGGATTACAGCGACAGACGAATTGTTGTCGGAGAATCCGATAAACTCTCCCTCGGAAATCACGAACTTATATTCATAACGGCTCCCATGGTTCACTGGCCGGAGGTTATTGTTTCTTATGATTCGCTTGATAAGATTCTTTTCTCCGCGGACGGATTCGGCAAATTCGGTGCACTCGATACAGAGGAAGACTGGGCATGCGAAGCGAGAAGATACTACTTCGGCATAGTCGGAAAATACGGTGCGCAGGTTCAGACACTTCTCAAAAAAATCTCCGCACTCGAAATAAAAACGATATGTCCGCTTCACGGTCCCGTTTTAAACGACAATCTCGGTTATTATCTCGGTCTTTATAACACATGGTCGTCATATATGCCTGAATCCGACGGAGTATTCATCGCCTACTGCTCCGTGTACGGAAATACAGAAAAAGCCGCTCTTGCGTTGGCAGAAAAACTTAAAGAAAAAGGATGCAAAAAAGTCGTCACATCAGACCTTGCACGTTCCGACAATGCGGAAAACGTTGAGGACGCATTCAGATATTCAAAACTCGTACTCGCATCCCCGACATACAACGCCGACGTTTTCCCGTTTATGAAAACATTTATCGACGCTTTGACCGAACGCGGATACAAAAACAGGACAATCGGCATTATAGAAAACGGCTCGTGGGCTCCCGTCGCGGGAAAAGTAATGAGAACAATGTTTGACAAGTCAAAAAACATTACATTTGCAGAGCCTGTCGTTACGGTTAAATCCGCATTAAATGCTGACAGTTTAAACGCCATTGAATCTCTTGCCGAAGAATTAAAATAAAAAAAGTAAAGGTGTAAGCTTGACAATGTAAGCTTACACCTTTACACTTAATTATTACAAATTAGACGCTTCTCGCTTCGGCGGGTTTTATTTTTTTATCTTCGGCAACCGCTTTTTCGGGGTCACGTTCGATAATCGGCTGCGCTCCGTCGAGTATACATTCCTTTGTTATTCGAACCCTATCAATAGAATAGTCGGACGGAATCGTATACATTATCGGGGTCAGAGCGTTTTCCATAATGGCTCTTAATCCTCGTGCACCCGTTGATTTTTCGAGAGCGAGTTTCGCGACGGCTTTTAGCGCGTCATCGTCGAAATCAAGTTCGGCTCTGTCCATCATAAACAGACTCTTATACTGTTTAACGAGGGCGTTTTTCGGTTCTGTCAGAATTCTGACAAGCTGTTCCTCGCTAAGATTTTCGAGAGCCGTTATAACAGGCATTCTGCCGACAAGCTCGGGAATAAGTCCGTACTTAACAAGATCCTGCGGAATAACCTCGGACATAATTTTGTCCTCGTCAAGCTCGGATTTAGTCTTGATATCGGCTCCGAATCCCAGTACGGAATTACCCATTCTCTTTTCGACAATTTTTTCAATTCCGGCAAAAGCTCCGCCGAGAATAAAAAGAATATTTGTCGTATCTATCTGAATGAACTCCTGCTGGGGATGCTTTCTTCCGCCCTGCGGAGGAACGTTGGCAAGAGTACCCTCGAGAATTTTCAGCAGAGCCTGCTGAACTCCCTCACCGCTTACGTCTCTGGTTATCGACGGGTTTTCGCTTCGTCTTGAAATCTTGTCTATTTCATCAATATAGATTATACCGTGCTCGGCTTTTTCTATATCGTAATCGGCCGCTTGTATAAGTCTTAACAGTATATTTTCAACGTCCTCGCCGACATATCCCGCTTCTGTAAGCGTTGTAGCGTCCGCAATAGCAAACGGAACGTCGAGAATCTGAGCGAGTGTCTGGGCAAGCATGGTTTTTCCCACGCCTGTGGGACCGAGCATAAGAACGTTGCTCTTTTTGATATCAACATCGTCGAACGAGCCGTAGTTTACTCTTTTATAATGATTATAAACGGCTACGGACAGCGCAATTTTCGCTTTGTTCTGTCCGATTACGTAATCATCAAGCTTAGCCTTGATCTCAATCGGCTTCGGCAGGTTACGTCTTGACGCTGACGGACCCTTCTTATGGGGAGGAACGTACGAATCGTCCTCTTCTATAATCGAACTGCAAAGAGCCACACACTCGTCGCATATAAAAACATTTTTCGGACCTGCTATCAGTTTGCGTACCTTATCCTGCGATTTACCGCAGAACGAACAGCAAACCTCTTTGGTCGAAGAATCGTCGTTTCTCGGCAATGAATATTCACTCCTATCGAAATTATGAATCTCAGAAAAACGGGGCGAACGGATGTCCGCCCTTATTTTCGATTAATTAATCACGGTTTTTGATAACTCTGTCGATCAGACCGTAATCCATTGCCTCCTGCGCGGTCATGTAATTATCGCGCTCGGTGTCCCTTTTGATCTCATCAATACTTCTGCCTGTATTCTCGGCAAGAATATTATTAATATTTTCTCTGATTTTTAAAATCTGAGTTGCGACGATCTCAATCTCCGTCGCCTGTCCCTGCGCTCCGCCCAAGGGCTGATGAATCATAATCTGGCTGTTGGGAAGCGCGAATCTCTTTCCCTTAGCGCCGGATGAAAGCAGGAACGCGCCCATGCTTGCCGCCATACCCATGCAGATGGTTGAAACATCGCACTTGATATACTGCATTGTATCGTATATCGCGAAACCTGCGGAAACGGAACCGCCGGGGCTGTTGATATAGAGACTGATGTCCTTTTCCGCGTCCTGTCCCTCGAGGAACAGAAGCTGGGCTACAACGAGACTTGCGGTCGCGTCGTTAACCTCGTCGGAAAGAACTATTATTCTGTCGTTTAAGAGGCGTGAGAAAATATCGTAAGCTCTCTCCCCTCTGTTTGTCTGTTCTATAACGGTAGGTACCAATGCCATAGAATTTATCCTCCTTTTATTACTTATGTCATTATTGACACAATCAAGAAGATATAATCACCGAACGAATATTATTCCTCGGTTTTGGCCTCTTCCTCAGCGGGCTTCGCCTCCGTATCGGCGGCAGCCTTTTTCTTTGTCGTTCTCTTAGCGGCGGGCTTCTTTACCTTAGCAGCGGAAACGACGGCGTCGATAGCCTTACGGTTAGCGATATCACCCTTAACGGTGTCCTCGGAAACCGCTTTCTTTATATCTTCAATCTTCATCTGATATGCGTCTGCAAACTTCTGATACTCGGCATTAAGGTCGTCCTCGGTAACCTCGATACCCTCAAGCTCTGCAATCTTTTCAAGAGCAAGCATGATCTTAACATCCTTGAGAGCCTTATCTTTATAAGAATCACGGAAAGCTTCCATGGTCATACCGGTGTATTGAAGGTATGTATCAAGGTTCATGCCCTGCATCTGAAGTCTGTAATTAAACTCGTTCGCGGCGTCGTCGATTGCATGCTCAACCATAGCGTCGGGAATCTCCGCATTAACGAGATCTGCAACCATGTCGAGAATCTTATTCTCAAACGCTCTGTCCGCGTTTTTCTGTTTATTGTCAAGAATAGACTTCTTAAGATCGTCCTTATACTCTGCGATAGTATCAAACTCGCTTACGTCCTTGGCAAAGTCATCGTCAGCCTTGGGAAGTTCTTTGTACTTAATCTCGTGAAGCTTAACTTTGAATACTGCGGGCTTGCCGGCAAGAGACTTTTCGCCGTAATCCTCGGGGAACGTAACGTTAACGTCGAACTCTTCGTCAATATTATGACCGATAATCTGCTCCTCGAATCCGGGGATGAACTGACCGCTTCCGATTTCAAGCTCATATCCCTCTGCCTTTCCGCCGTCAAAAGCAACGCCGTCGTTAAAGCCCTCGAAATCGATAGTAACGATATCGCCGTTCTCTACGGCTCTGTCCTCTACGGGAATGATTCTCGCATTCTCCTCAAGCTTGCGGTTAAGAGCCTCGTCAACCTCTTCGTCTGTTACCGCTACGGTCTCTTTCTCCGCTTTAAGTCCCTTGTACTCACCTAACTCAACCTCGGGTTTAACGGTTACTTTGCATACAAGTTCAACACCGTCCTTGCCGATCGACTTGATATCAAAATCAAAGGGATGATCTACGGGTTCGATTCCCGATTCCTTAACAGCGTCGGAATAAACCTCGGGGAACGCTATATCAAGAGCGTCTTCATAAAATACGCCCTCTCCGTAATACTTCTCAATAAACGCCTTGGGAGCCTTGCCTTTTCTGAATCCGGGAACCTGGATCTTGCCCTTTTCGCGGTTAAATGCCTTGTCGTTCGCTTTTGCAAACGTATCCGCGTCAATTGAAAGTTCAAGAGTATATACGTTTGTGTCTGTCTTGTTCGCTGATTTTAAGCTCATATTGAAAAATCCTCCTGCCCCTGAGACCAGGGATATATTTTAACTTATGTATTATAACAGATAAAATAAAAATTTTCCACTGTTATTTAAAAAAAATCGCCGTAAATACGCTTTGCTATCAGAATTTTTCTATCAATTTTGGACAAAATGAAAGAAAATCGGCTGAAATTAATCCGAATTTAATTGAATCGGATTCAAACGAAGCGTACTGCGCCGTACGCTGGGCGTGAAGATGACCGAAATAACAGCGTTTTATTTTATATTCTTTTAATACGGAATATATTTCCTCGCATTTTTCATTAAGGGATATCGGCGGATAGTGAAGAAAAACCACAGGTTCGCTGCCGAGTTCAAGTCCCGCTTCTATACTCGTACGAAGTCTCTGCGCTTCCCTCAGAACCGTTTTTCTGTCAGTATCGTTTTCCGCGTCAAAAAACCATCCGCGAGTCCCGCATACGGAAATATCGCCGACCCTGTATGCGTTGTTATATAGTATTTTTATCGAATCAAAATGATTATCGGCTAAATACGCGTTCATTTTTTTCATTGTATTCCACCAGTAATCGTGATTTCCTTTAACGATTATCTTACTGCCGTTTAAACTGTTTATAAAGTTAAAATCCTCATAGCACTCCTCAAGCTTCATCGCCCATGAAATATCGCCCGCAAGTAAAACGGTATCCTTATCGGAAACAACGGCATTCCAGTTTTTTTCGAGTCTTTTTACATAGTCGCTCCATCCGTAAAAAACGTCCATGGGCTTATCCGTACCGAGCGACAGATGCGTGTCGCCCAAAGCAAATAAAGACATATCGCCGAAGCCTCCTTTTTTGAATAATAAAATAATTAGCGGGCACAATAAAGTCAAGAGTGCTCTTTAATATATATTAACGGTGATGAAAAAAATGGATAAGAAAATCAAAGAAGTTAAAAACATCAAATGCGACGCTCAAAATTGTGTTTACCACACGGGTGAATGTTCATGCATGGCTGGAAGCATTCATGTCGGCAGTCCCGAAGCATGCTCCTGCGGTGAGACGAAATGCTCTACCTTTGAATTAAACAAAGACGCGCATTCATTCTGATTTCAAACCGAAAAAGCGGGTGGAAGTAAGCTTATCCACCCGCCGATTTTTTATATTCCGAGCATATCGAAAACGACTTTTCTCATGCTGTCGGGATCTTTTTCGCAAACAGAATCGAATCTGACTTTCTTGTTTTTAAGTCCGGAAAGCTGTTCGGGAGCTTTAATACCCGTATATTCTTCAAGCTCGTGAACCATGTCAAATTCGTTATCCGACTCAATATTTCCGTTCTTCAACGCTTCAAGAACGCTGTGAGAGAACTTATAGGGGCTTGCCGTAGAGGCGATAACGACAGGGGTTTTATCTCCGGTCGAAGCAATATAATCCTCGCATACTTTTATCGCGACGGCGGTATGCGTATCGGAAAGATAGTTATACTTATTATACGTATCTCTGATGGTTTCCTCGGTCTGAACGTCGTCACAGCAGCCGCAGGAATAAACGCTCTTTATTTTATTAAGAACCTCGTCGGTAACCTTGTATTTTCCCGTTTCTTTCAATGAAGCGAAAATATCTCTTACCGCTTTGTCGTCGTTATTATAAAGAGAGAAAAGGAGTCTCTCGAGGTTGGACGAAATAAGAATATCCATAGACGGCGAAATCGTCGTATAGAAATCCCTGTTTTTATCGTAAACACCCGTTGTGATAAAATCGGTGAGGATGTTATTTTTATTTGAAGCGCATATAAGGCGTGCAACGGGAAGTCCCATATTTTTAGCATAGTTTGCGGCAAGGATGTTGCCGAAGTTTCCCGTGGGAACGACAATGTTTATCTTATCGCCGAGCCTTATTCTGCCCTGCTTTATAAGATCGCAGTAGGCAGAAAAATAATAAACGATCTGCGGAACGAGTCTGCCCCAGTTTATTGAATTCGCGGATGAAAATACAAGCGAATGTTCCTCGAACTTCTCTTTAATTTTCCTATCCGTAAAAATAGTTTTAACGCCCGTCTGCGCATCGTCGAAATTTCCGTTTATCGCGCAAACTCCGACATTATCGCCCGACTGCGTACACATCTGAAGCTTCTGCATAGGGCTTACGCCGTTATTGGGATAAAAAACAAGTATTTTTGTTTTTTCAACGTCGCAGAATCCCTCAAGAGCGGCTTTGCCCGTATCTCCCGATGTCGCGACGAGAATAACGATTTCCTTGTTGTCAAGCGTTTTCTTCGCAGCCCCGGTAAGCAAATGCGGAAGAAGCTGCAGAGCCATATCCTTGAACGCGCATGTGGGACCTTTCCACAGTTCGAGAATATTTACGTTATCATGAAGATTAACGACGGGGGCAATGTCCTCGGACGAAAATTTACCGTCGGCATAAGCGCCCTCAACGAACGACGAAACCTCGTCCGGCGTAAAATCGGTAAGATAAAGCGAAAGAATCTTTTTCGCTCTCTGTTTATACGAATCGTTAACCATTGAATTTATAAAATCAAGGTCAGCCTCGGGAACTTCGCACGGAACGAACAGTCCGCCCTCTTTGGATATACCCGAAGTTACCGCCTCGGCGGAGGTAACCTTTAATGAATTGTCTCTCGTTGAAGTATATAACATGGTTTTACCCTCACTTTCAATCAAATGATATTATATCAAATAGAATCCGTAAAGTAAACATCATTTTTTTAAAATGCGTTTTTTATGTGATTGATAACATATTTATCGTCGGATTCTATCTCAACTTCTACGATATCGAACCTGCTTGGCAGATCGAACTCGTATTTTGACCTGAAATATGCCGCGGTGCTTTTAATATTTTCCTCTTTTTCTTCATCGACGGCATAAGACGGAGGAAGCATGCCTCCGGCTTTTCTCGTTTTAACCTCGATAAAACAAAGACATCCGTCGCCCTCGGCAACAACGTCGATCTCGCCCGTGGCGGTCGCATAATTTCCCGATAGGATGTAATAATCGTGATTTCTTAAATAAACGACAGCGAGATGCTCGCCGAGCGCGCCTAATCTTAAATGCTCGGGCATCATTTCTTTTCACCCGTTATTTTCTTTAAAAACGAACGTCTGTGTACGGGAGAAATACCGTACTCCCTTATCATCTCATAATGAAGTGCGGTCGGATATCCCTTATGTTTTTTGAACTGATACTGCGGATATTTTTCGTCAAGCTCTTTCATATAACGGTCACGGCTTACCTTTGCAAGAATCGAAGCGGCCGCTATGGAAATCGATTTTGAATCGCCCTTTACTATCGTATATTCTTTAATTCCCGTATGAGGTTCGCGGTTTCCGTCGACAAGAGCGAGGTCGGGTTTAATGTTAAGCTGTTCGACGGCACGCCTCATTGCAAGAAACGCCGCGTTGAGAATATTTATTTCATCGATTTCCGCTTCGCTTGCGGTTCCGATACCGTATGAAACCGCCTTTTCGCAGATAAGGTCAAACAATGACTCTCGTTTTTTTTCCGAAAGCTTTTTCGAATCGTTTATACCTATATATTCAAGTCCCTCCGGCAGAATAACCGCCGCCGCAAAAACAGGACCTGCGAGCGGACCTCTGCCCGCTTCGTCTATTCCGCATACGACCTCAAAGCCGTTTTCATGTGCCAAATGTTCAAATTCATATGTCATTTTACAATATCCTCCGGCAGTTCGAACGTAATTCTTCCGAGCTTTCCCGCTCTGTATTCGTCAAGAACGGCAACGGCGGCACGTTCGGTGTTGACTTCTCCGCCCGATATCAGCATACCGCGTTTTCTGCCTATCATTTCGAGTATTTCGTAAGACTGTGCGTCTTCAAAATCGGTTATCTTATATCTTTCGGTAAGTCTTTCGGGATAATTTTTCTTCATCATATCAAGGAAACGGCATACGAGGATTTCCATATCAAGTATCTGATCCTTGACTCCGCCCGTAAACGCGAGTCTGTCGCCTACGTCCGGATCGTCAAATTTCGGCCACAAAACGCCCGGAGTATCGAGAAGTTCTATACCTCCGCCGATAACGAACCACTGATTGTTTCTCGTAACGCCCGCTCTGTCCTCGACCTTAGCCTTACCGCCCGCGCCCATTTTGTTAACAAATGACGACTTACCCGTATTCGGAATTCCTATGACCATAATGCGAAGCGTTTTGCCTTTCATTCCCTTATCCTCGTTCTGCCTGATTTTATCTTTGAGAACTTCTCTTACAAGAGGTCTGAACGCGTTTAATCCTCTGCCCGTACGGCAATCGACGGCAAGAGCCGAGACGCCGAGAGAATTATAGTATTTAATCCATTCCGCAGTAGCTTTTTCGTCTGCGAGATCGGCTTTGTTGAGTAAAACTATCTTAGGCTTACCCTCGGTTATCTCGTCTATTTCGGGGTTTAAACTGCTTATGGGGATACGCGCGTCAAGGAGCATCGTTACCGCGTCGACAAGCTTTAACTGCTCTTTTATGAGACGGCGCGTTTTTGCCATGTGTCCGGGGAACCACTGTATAATCTGCTTTTGCTGATCTGCCATAAATATAAACCTCGCTTAAAAAAAGACGGCAACCGAAATTCGATTTACCGTCTGACAAACAAAATATTAAAATGTACTTCATTTATTCGGCGGTCTTGCCTATTGACTTAAAACTCTCGTATATATCAAAGTTTCCGAACGGGAAAAGTCTGCCGTAGACTCTGCCGAGAATATATCTCTCGTCTATCTGACCTATGAGATTCGAACGGCTGTCGGTCGAGGCGTTTCTGTTATCGCCCATAACAAATACCTTGCCTTTTTCGACAGTAATCGGGCCCTCAAAATCCTCACGTACATTCGTGGGACAGTTTGTGTACGGCTCATCAAGAGCGTTGCCGTCGACATAAACAATACCTGCGTCGAAATCGATATCGACAGTCTGTCCCTCGGTCGCAATGACGCGTTTTACGATAGGTTTATGCAGAGCGTTCGGCTGAACAACAATAACAACGTCGCCGTAATCGTAATGAGTGCTTAACGCCGAAACCATAAGCCAGTCGCCGTGCTGTAATGTCGGAACCATGCTTGTACCGTCAACACCGACTAATCTGAACACGCACGAAAACAGAACTATAATCGTGATAATGGACGACATAACTACCGAAGCGAACTCGTAAATATTGTCTACAATTTTTTTATGCATAGTAAAACACCCGATTTTAAATAAAAAAGGGACAAACAATTGTCCCCTCGCGCCTGCGGTAAAAACAGACTTCACAGACAAAAAAACAAATTATAAAAATCGTCTCTGTCCGAAGAATTGCGATAAGCCGAAAGGGCAAAAGCCCTTTCGACCGATATCCGAAAATTATTTAACCAGCTCTTTAACCTTAGCTGCCTTACCGACTCTTGAACGAAGATAGTAAAGCTTAGCTCTGCGAACTTTACCGTTTCTGACAGTCTCAACCTTGGCAACGTTGGGCGAATGAACGGGGAAAACCCTCTCTACGCCTACGCCGTAGGAAACACGTCTTACGGTAAATGTCTCGCTGATTCCGCTGCCCTTGCGGGCAATAACGGTTCCTTCGAATACCTGAATTCTCTCTTTCTCACCCTCACGGATCTTAACGTGTACCTTAACGGTATCGCCGACCGTGATAACGGGAGGCTCAGCCTTAACGGAATCCTGAGCGATCATTTTTAATGCGTCCATAATTTACCTCCTGAATTTTCAGCCGTTCTTAACGTGATATATACGCGACAGAGGACCGACCGCTTTAATGTACGCTGCGTATCATTAACCGCCGTTCGGGCTCAAAACGCCCGAACGCACATGAACACTGATATATAATATCACACAAAATCACGGATTGCAAGTGTTTTTTTTACCTAAAATCGGATTTATCTAAAATAAGCAGACCGTATCTTATCATGGAAACGGGCAGTATATTCTCGTTTGTATAAGCCTTAACAGCCGACATAAGATTTATGGGGTTAATATTGCTTTCATTCGAACACGGAAGCGTAACGTCGAGTATTATTTCGTTATTTTCTTTATTAATCGAATAATCGGAAAGCCCCGCGGAAATATCGACCGTTTTCATCGTTTTCCTGCCCCTTTGTTTTCCGGGTTTTTCGCATTTTAATTCACCCGACGACATGGCTTCGGCGATTTTATCATATAATCCGGGTTCGTCGTCTGTTTTTATAATATACTTTGCAAAAGCGAGTTCGTTCGTCTTATGAATAGGCTCTGTTATTTCAATTATTCTGAATCCCGGAGGAAGCTGGGCGTTTAATCTCTCGATTATTTCGCCGTCGGAAATCTCCCCCTCTATTCGCATATCCATAGGCTCTCTTACGCCCTCTACGCCCAAAGGCATGGGGGCGGGAAAATTAAGGTAAGGATGAGGGTTGAATCCCTCCGTGTACCAAAGAGGAATATCCGCCCTGCGTACGGCTCTCGTCATGCACCGCATTGTATCGAGGTGCGAAACAAATCTCAAAAGACCGATTTTTTTAAACCATACTCTTATGCATCGCATCGCATTTACCTCCGTTCAGTTTTGCAGCTCCGCAGCCCGCGCATTTTTCACGGCAGTTGGGAGTTGTAAGCCCGGCGTGCGCGCGTTTGTTTTCCTCGATAAGGAATTCTTTTCTTACCCCGACATCCATGTGATCCCACGGAAAAACCTCATCGTATTCACGCTTTCTGTTTGCATAAAAATGAGGGTCAATTCCGCATTTCTTAAACGCGTCCATCCATTTATCGTAATCAAAGTAATCGTCCCAGCTGTCGAATTTACATCCCGAACGCCACGCCGTTTCAATAACTTTACAAAGCCGTCTGTCTCCTCTTGCGAGAACGGCCTCCATGAAACTGACGGGGATATAATGACACGACGCTTTGATTTTTTTAGAGGTAATGCTGTTTTTGAGATGCTCCTGTTTTTTTGCAAGTTCCTCCTGTGTATCCTGAGGTTCCCACTGAAACGGGGTAAACGGTTTCGGAACAAACGACGACGCGCTGACGGAAACGTTTACGCCCTTGCCTTTAGGCTTATCCGGATTTCTGTAAAACTCGTCAACGACAGACTGCGCAAGCTTTGCAATTCCCTCTATATCCTCAAGTGATTCTGTCGGAAGTCCCAGCATAAAGTAAAGCTTTACCGCAGTCCATCCGCCCGCGAACGCTTTAGCCGACGTTGTAAGTATTTCCTCCTCGGTTACGTTTTTATTTATAACGTCTCTTAATCTCTGCGTTCCCGCTTCCGCTGCAAACGTTAAGGAGCTTCGCCTTACCTCGTTGAGCTTTTTAACAAGCTCGTCCGGAAAATTGTCGGCTCGCAGAGACGGCAGCGCGATATTGATATTGTTCGGAATCGTCCAGTCGAGAAGCTTTGAAAGAAGCTCGGGAAGCTGTGTGTAATCACTGCTCGAAAGAGAGCAAAGAGAAATTTCATCATATCCCGAAGTCTCGCACAAAGCCCTGCACTGCTCGTTTATTGTATCGGCTTTCCTCTCTCTTATCGGACGGTAAATAAATCCCGCCTGACAGAATCTGCATCCTCTGATACATCCTCTGAATATTTCCGCGGTTGCTCTGTCGAAAACGACGTCTATATACGGAACTATAAATTTATCAGGATAGTAACATTTATCAAAATCGCTGACGACTCTTTTTCTGATTTTCTCCGGAGCGCCCGATTTGGGAACAATACGTTTTACCGTGTTGTCGTCATTATATTCGACGTCGTAAAGAGACGGGACATATATACCCTCTATCCTTGACGCGGCAATAAGAAATTCATCCTTTGACGCATTCTTTTCCTTATATTCCTTATACAAATCGAGAAGCTCGTTCATAACCTCCTCGCCCTCGCCGAACTCGAATATATCAATAAATTCGGACAACGGCTCCGAGTTGCATACGCACGGTCCGCCGGCTATAACAAGAGGCGACAGCGATTTTCTGTCCGAGCTTCTTATGTTAAGTCCCGCAAGGTCGAGCATATTCAAAACGTTCGTATAACTCATTTCATATAAAAGAGTAAAACCTATAACGTCGAAGTCCTTTATATAATCCCCGCTTTCGAGCGCAAAAAGAGGAATATTTCTCTCCCTCATGACTTTTTCCATGTCCTCCCACGGCGCAAACACGCGTTCGCACCACGCATCGGGACGTTCGTTTATAAGAGAGTAAAGAATTTTCATACCGAGATGGGACATGCCTATCTCATAAGAATCGGGAAAACAGAACGCGAATCTCAAATCTACGTCCTCTTTATTTTTAATGCAAGAATTCAGCTCTCCGCCGATGTATCTCGCAGGTTTCTGCACTAAGGGCAGAAGTTTTTCGACTTCCCTGTTCATTTATACACATCCTTATGTATTATACAAAAAGTATTATATAATATAACCGTTATTTTTTCAACAACCATAAGATAAAAGAAACGGAAACATACAAAAAAACAGCGGTAACGCCTGGGGTAAACCGGACAAAAACGGTAAATAACGCAAATAAAATCAACGTCACAACACCGCATACATTCAAAACCGAATCGGCTTTGTCTGCCGTGAATTTCATCGAAATAATATTATACAGAAAACGTCCGCCGTCAAGCGGAATGACCGGCAGTAAATTAAACAAGCCAAGTGACGCGTTTATAATAAAAGAAATGCAGAAGAATTCAGAATCGGGTTGTATTTTATACAGTATAAAAAACGCTGTCCCCATAACCGCATTGACCGCAGGACCCGAAAATTCCGTAACAGCTTCGTTTTTTAAAGAAAAACGAACACAGTCGTCATATTGAAGTCTCATTCCGAACGCTCCGAATGTTACCGTAAAATCGCCGTCGTAAAGCTTTGAAAGGACGGCGATATGTGCAAATTCATGAATGCAAGCATAAAAAAGCGATGTAATATAATACTTTCCGATCTCAAAAGAAAGCATATACGCAAGTATGATAAAAAATAAAAAATGAAGCTTTATTCCTACCCTGCCGAGGTAAAACGTCATAAATCGACAGCATACGCCGGATTAAGCTTTACGCCGTTTTTCCTGACTTCAAAATGAAGATGACTGCCCGTCGAATTGCCCGTACTTCCGACAAGAGCTATCGTCTGCCCCTGCTCTACGCAGTCTCCGACGGCGCATTTTAATTTACTGCAATGCGCATACAGCGTATTCATTCCGTCGTCGTGAGCTATAAGAACGTAGTTTCCGTACCCGTTCGAATACTCCGCCTTTACGACCTTCCCGGCACGCGAGGCCTTTATTCTGTTTCCCTCACCCGACGCAAGATCAATTCCCGTATGCACGCCGTTTCCGCCCGCAATCGGATCCTCCCTGTAACCGAATTCGGACGATATATAATAGTCGTCGAGCGGTTTTATATACTCGCTTTTTGTCGAGTATTTTTCAAACGATATCCCCTCTAAAACGGACAGATTGTCCGAATGAACGTCGTTTCCGCCCATAGGTACGGACTCGCTTTCTTCGCTGTTTTTATTTTCTGCGGGCTTTGCCCTCTCGTCGCGTTCGCCCTTTATAAACGACGAAACCGCGCTGTATGCCTCCTTGTAGTCCTCGGACGAAAAATCTCTTTTCATAAGCTTTTCATACTGCGAACGAATCGATTTCCCTGCGGCGGAATCACCTCGGCAAAATATAAACATAACAGCAAGCAGTACGGTGCAGACAACGAACTGCGTAATCATAACAACTGAAAAAGCGTCTTTTTTCTTATCTTTCTTTTCTTTGCTTTCGGTCATAATAAAAAGTCCTTTACTAAGTTTTTCTCCCTAATTACTATGACGAAACAAAGAGTATTATTCGGTTTTGATATCGAGAACCTCCGATATATCGCTTATAACAAAGTCCGCGACGGTATCCTTTACGCCCTTTGAACAGAGGCATGAGTACATTCCCGCGTTATATCCGCTTCCGACGTCGATTTCCCTGTCGCCGATCATCAGACATTCTTTTTTATTAAGGTTAAAGGTTTCAGCTATGTAATTGAGCGCGTCGGGCGACGGCTTGGACGGGAAATTATTAAGGCTCGTTACGAATCCGTCAAATAAATTTATAACGTTATATTTTGCAAGATAATATAGCGCGGTATGATCTCTGTGAGTATAAAGAAAATTTTTACCGCCGTTTTTAACTATCTTATTAAGAGTAAAAACCGTGTTCTTAAAAGGAGAAACGACCGGTTCAAAATGATAATCCGATTCGTACGAATCAAATCTTTCTATCATTTCGTCCGTACATCCGTAGTGTTCAAAGCATGTTTTGTAAGATATTTCAAATAAAGACTTTGATTCGTCATAATCGACCGTAACGCCGAATTCACTCATTGCCTTAACAAAACATGCCGTTATATGTCTGTAGCTGTCAAAAAGCATTCCGTCAAAGTCCCATATATAATTTTTAATCATGACTGCCTCCGGATAAAAAAATACAGCAAAATATTATCACAAAACAAAAATAAAATCAATGCGGCAATTTTTACTTTAAAAAAAATATTTAATGTGTTACAATACAGAAAAAAAAAGAGCGAGGTATAAAAATTATATGCAAAGAAAAAGCGGTGTGCTTATGCACATTTCATCCCTCTGGGGAGATTATTCCGCGGGGGCTTTCGGAGACGAGGCAAAAGAGTGGATAGATTTTATTTCATCATGCGGATTCTCCGTCTGGCAGGTGCTTCCGTTCTGCCTTACGGACGAATGTAATTCTCCGTACAAATCATACAGCGCGTTCAGCCTGAACCCTAACTTCATTTCGCTTAAAAAGCTTTATGACAAGGGACTTCTGACATCGGACGAGCTTGAAAAAGCAAGACAGAAAACGCCGTATTCATGCGAATTCGAACGTCTTGAAAAGGAGCGTTTTACTCTTTTAAAGAAAGCCGGGGAACGAGTAAAAAACAAAAAGGCAATTGACGAATTTATTTCGAACCGTCCGCACATAAAAAAATTCTGTGAATTTATGGCTCTGAAAACGGCAAACGATTTAAAACAGTGGAACGAATGGAGCGTCGCCCTGCCGGACGGCGATACGTTCGAAGCATGGAAATTCATAGAGTATGAATTCTATAATCAGTGGCTGGAAATTAAGGAGTATGCAAACAAAAAGGGCGTTTCGATTATCGGAGACATTCCGATATATGTTTCCTACGACAGCTCCGACGTGTGGTCGAATCCCGAACAGTTTCTGCTCGACAATGATATGAGTCCTACGCTTACAGCCGGAGTTCCCCCTGATTATTTCTGCGAGGACGGTCAGCTTTGGGGCAATCCGCTGTATGACTGGGATGCCATGGAAAAAGACGGCTATAAATGGTGGCGTGAACGAATTGAGTTCATGACCGAACTTTTCGACGGCGTGCGAATTGACCATTTCAGGGGACTTGAATCTTACTATACTATCCCTGCGGGTGCAAAAACAGCAAAGAACGGCACGTGGAAAAAAGGCCCCGGAATGAAGCTGATAAACGCCGTTAAGGATTTATGCAAAGACAAATTGATAATTGCTGAGGATCTCGGAGACATCACACCCGAGGTTTACGAGCTTGTACTCGAAAGCGGATTTCCCGGCATGAGAGTTTTGCAGTTCGGTTTTCTCTCCGACGCGTCAAGTCCTCACTTACCCCATAACTACATAAACAACTGCGTGGCATATACGGGAACGCATGACAACAACACGCTTTTAGGTTATGTATGGGAGCTTGATGAAATCACAAGAAAGCGTCTGCTCGAATACTGCGGATTCAAAGGCTCCGACTGGAATTCATGCTATGACGATATATTAAGAACGGTATTTCAGTCGTCTGCGGGACTTGTCATTCTTCCTGTTCAGGATTTACTTCTGTACGGAAGCGATACAAGGCTCAACACTCCGGGAAAGGCATTCGGAAACTGGAGCTACAGAATTACAAAGGACCAGCTTAAAAATATTAATAAAGAAAAATTCATAAAATGGAATAGCCTGTACGGCAGATAAAAAGTCAGAGCGGACGCTTGATTTAATCAAGCATCCGCTTTATTATTTATTCAAATTATCCGAGTCTTAACATTTCGTCAATGCATTTTTTCGCCTTAAGTCTCGTTTCCTCGCTCATTTCTATCACGTCGCCGTCGGCACCCTTTAAGCAATTCAATACGTCGACGAGAGTCGTAAGCTTCATGTTATGGCATACGCAGTCCTTTGACAGCGGATAGAACATTTTATCCGGGCAGTCAAACTGCAAATGCTGAACTATGCTGTTCTCCGTTCCGATTATAAACTCCTTATTATCGGACTGTTTTGCATACTTCATAATTCCCGACGTGCTTCCGACATAGTCCGCAAGAGCCGTAACCTCGGGCTTACATTCGGGATGAACGAGAACAAGCGCACTCGGATGAGCTTCCTTTGCGGTCTTAACATGGTCCGCGGACATTCTCGCATGGGTCGGACATCCGCCGTGAATTAATTTGAATTCCTTTTCGGGAACGTTATCCTTAATAAACGTACCGAGATTGATATCGGGGATAAAAAGTATTTTATCACTGTCGAGCTTTCTGACAATATCGAGAGCGGACGCACTTGTTACACAAACGTCGCACTCTGTTTTAAGCTCGGCGGTTGTGTTTATGTACGCGACGACGGTGTAATCGGGATACATTTTTTTAAGCTCTCGAAGAGTGGGCGCGTCAAGCTGTTCAGCCATGGGACATCCCGCATCGGCGGAGGATAAAACGACGTTTTTTTCGGGAGCGAGGATTTTCACGGTTTCAGCCATAAAGCGGACTCCGCACATAAGAATATTCTTCTGACTCTGTTTTGCCGCCTCCTTGCTCAGCGCGAAAGAATCTCCGACGAAATCGGCAACCTCTAAAATATCGTGCGACTGATAGCAGTGTGCAAGAATGCAAAAGTCTTTTTCTTTTTTTAATCTGATAATTTCATCCTGTATATCACGAAGCATAAAAACTACCTCACATTTTGTTTTTCTCATTTTAACACTTTTATTTATTTAATTCAAGCACATATTCTCCGTTTTCAAGCTCTGCATAGTTTCCGCCGTTATTTTGAATAGAATATCCGTTCGGAATGATTATTTCTCCCCGAACGCCCTTGTCAGCGTTCACGGTAAGCTTTATTTTATCGTCTGTTCTGACCCAATTTACTTTTATCTTACCGCCGACGGTTTCATATTCACCATCAGCATAATCAAGTTCGCCGATAAAACACGGGGAAACCTGAACAAACGACGAGTCGTTTCTGTACGGATTTACCTTAATTCCCGTACAGTATTCGATAAACCATGCGGATATATCGCCGAACATGTGGTGATTCTGCGAATTAGGACGGTCGGTTTCCCTTAAAAAGTCCTCGGGAAGAGCCGTAAGTCCTCTTTCGACGAAATTTCCGTACGACGGATAATCACGGCGCGTTATCATTTTAAACGCAAGAGATGAATAACCGAAGTCGGAAAGAACTCTGAACAATACTCGCATACCGAGAATTCCTGCGTCAACATGACAGTCGCTGCGATTTATAATCTCAACAAGACGATTTACGGCTTCCGGCTTTTCGGCGTTATCAAAAACATTATAAAATAACGCCATTGCCTGCGAGGTCTGGCACGAGCCTATCGCTGTCATTGTATTAAAATTTATAAGATATTTTCTTACACAAGAACGAATCGATGAATAAAGAGAATCGCAGTATGCTTTTTCGGCACATTTTCCGAGTACGCCGAAAATATACGAAGCCTTTTCGAGTATGCTCATACACGTTACGCTGTCCGTAAATTCAAGAGGCGATTTAACCTTTGTAACGGGACACCAGTCGCCGAGACCTATGGCAATCAGCCCGCGTTTGTTTCTCCGGGATGAAATGTATGCGCAGTATCTGAATATCGCACACGCGTTATCCTCGATAATCTGTCTGTCTCCTCTTAAAACATAAGAAAAATACGGGATATACGTTAAAGCGGCGTCCCATGCAGGTCCGTTGCCCCATTCAAATCCCCATCCTGCCGTGGGAACGATTCCGGGCAGAGCGCCGTCCGAACGCTGGGCTGCTCTTATATTATTAAGCCACTCCTTATAGCTGTTTACGGCGTCGAGGTTCATGAGTACGTGCTCGCATGAAAGAGCCGCGTCGCCCGTCCAGCCGTTTTTCTCCCTGTGAGGACAGTCGGTCGGGAAATAATAAAAATTCGACAAATCGGAATTTCTCGTCATTTTTTGAAGTGCATTTGCCGTGTCATCGGAACAACTGAAACTTCCGAGCTCTTTTATATCGGAACTGTAAACAATAAATTCAAGCAAATCGGCTGTCGCTTCCTCTTCGGTTATACCGAGAACAACGCAGTATCTGAATCCGTGATAGGTGAACACGGGTTCAAATTTTTCTGTGCCTTCGCCTTTTAAAATATAGATATCCCTCTGTGAATATCCGTCGGGGCAGAAGCAAATATTGCTCGTATCGGGCTCGCCGTCCGTTGCATAATATTCGCCGAACTGCAAATCAATCTGCCGACCTCGTTCTCCGCTTATTTTAAGGCTTACTGTACCCGCCGTATTAATTCCGAAATCATATAAGAATCCATCATGTTCTTTCGACGGAAAATCCTTATACTCTTTCGTAACATCCCCTCTCGGATGATAGTCTTTCAGCACGCATTTTCTGATTTTTACGGGTTTTATAATTCTCTGCGGTTTTATCGCTTCGGCGGTACAGAGCTTCTTTTCTCCTCTTACCGGCATAGCACGCAGCGCGTTTTTCCAATTAGAATCGTCAAAATCGATATCCGCCCAGCCGTCAATTTCATTTCTTGCGTCATAAAAGCATCCGCATCTCAAATCGTCGAATAATACGGGCGAATCTGCGGTTTTTACATTTTCATCGGCTTCTTCAAACGAATTCGAACCGTCCGTATACTCTGTTTCTATGCTGAAAGCCGTTTGGGGCGCGCTTCTGTACAGAGCTTCATCTAAATCCCAAATACCGCCTCCGACGGAGTTTAACATGCCGTTGCCCAAATGAATACCCAAAATGTTTTTTCCGTCTGAAACATACGGCGTTAAGTCGTATTCGTCGTAATAAACAATATCGTCCGGGTTTGAAATATACGGAGCGAGAATTCCCTTTGTGATTTTCCTGCCGTTTATATATGCGTCGTAAAAACCTAAACCGGTTATTGTCAAAACGCACTTTTTTACGCTTTTTTTTATTTCAAAACTCTTTCTGAAATACGGCGCCGGAACGAAATGAGTATATGTCGAATAACCGTCCGACGCTTTTATAAATTTATTTGAAAACATAAATTATCCTTTCAAAAAAAGCGGGGCTGTCTGTTTCGGACGAAGCCCCGCGTAAATAGGTCTGTATTATTTGTTTATAACGGCAGGCTTACTCAAAATCATTTTAAAGATGTCAATAACTCTTAACAGGAACGATCTGATCTTATTGAGAGTATTTCCGGTATTATAACCTATATTTCCGTGATAATCTCCGTTATATACGATTTCGTCAAACACAGCGTTCTCAACATTTTCCTGCGTGTTATACGGTGCCTCTTCAAGATTTGCGGAGGGAAGATATTTCTTTGCAACGCCGTAAAGTCTCGCACGTGAGAAATTACCGCTGTTTGTCTGCATGGCTTCTCCCCACTTCTGAGCAATAGTCTCATACGAATCGGTTTGCGCATTAACGGTCAGATCAGCGGACGACGCACCGTAAACAAACCAGTCGGACCACTTCGCCCATGAGTTATAGCCCTTATATGTCCAAAGAGTCCAGCTTAAATTGTTTGAGTCATAAGCGTTTATAGCAAAATCAAGGGAGACTTTATCTCCTACGGGATGAAATTCACCCGCGTACTGCGGTACGTTATATCCCATACGCCAGCCGAATTTTATTCTGTTTGTGTAATCGGATTGGGCATCATCGTACTGATGATACTGATAAACTACGCCTTTCCAGTTATACGACTTGGGATTCGGAAGCTTGTCTATCGACCACGTTCCTATCATCGTTATAATTCTCGCGGGATCCTTGGCTCTTATCGCATCATAAGCCATATCATAAAACTCCCAGATATAGCTGTGAATTCTTTTTATAAACGGAACGTCGCACATAGGTTCATTTAGCAAATCGAACATTGCAACGGCAGGATCGCCCGCGAAACGTTCGGCAATAACACTCCAAAGTTCCGCAGCCTGCTGACGGTAGCGTTTACCCGTATTGTTCTGATCAAAGAAATGATAGCTCTTGCCGTTGTCGTTGCCTCTGCCGCAGTGGTCGGTATACCCCTGACATCCGTTTGCCCCGTGGAGATCGAGAATTGCATAAATACCGTATTTACGGCACATATCGACAGCCCATTCAAGTCTCGAAAGATCAATTTCGCCGTTCTCGTCTCTTACCCAAGTACCGTTATCGTCAGACTGGAAGTTTCTGTACCAGAACGGAATTCTGACGCAGTTGAAGCCCATGTCGGCGATATTCTGAAAATCGGTTTCCGTAATCCAGTTATCCTGATATATCTCATAAAGCTCTCTTGTCTTTTCAGCCCCGAAACGATTTTCAAGGATGCTCATTGTATAATGGTCACCCTTTTTATCATTGCTTATCGGGCAGAACCAGTCCTCCATGATAAGCCATCCGCCGAGATTAAGACCGCGCAGTCTTACCTCCTCGCCCCGTCTGTTGTATAGCTTTTCACCGTTGACATAAAGAGCGTCGGATAATGATATCGAGTTATATGACTGCGTACCGTTTTGGTCGTCATATGCGAATGAGGTTGAGGAAAACGTCGTTACAAGCATTAAAACCGTAAGCAGTAAAGCTGAAATTCTTACGGAAACTTTTTTCATGGTTTTTCTCCTTTCGGGAACAGAAAACATATCCGCGGCGGCAATTAATACTGTCGCCGCGAATATTAAAACACTAAACTACTTTTACACCTATAACGGCATTTTCGCCGTTAATATTCCACTCTGCGGTATTACCCTCCGCTTTGCCTACCTCAACGTTGTCGGCAAGAACGTCGCCGGCAATATCGGCTTTATGAGAAGCGACTATCGCATTAAGCTTATCGCTGCCGTTAATCGTAAGGGCGATATGATCGGTTACATTAAAGTCCGCATCCTTACGCATGGTCTGAACCTTACTGATGATCTCGCGTACAAAGCCCTCGTTTATAAGATCTTCGGAAAGAACCGTGTCGAGAGCGACCGTAACGCCGTAATCCGTAAGAGTAAACAGACCGTCTTTCTGCTTCGTTTCAATGAGAAGATCATCTTCGCCAAGCTCAATATCCTCGCCTATATTTATAACAAGTTTACCGTCGGCTTTCAGCTGAGCATAAGCCTTTGCGCCGTCGAGAGAAGAAAGCGCATTTTTTATAGCGCCGAGCTTTGCACCGTATTTAGGTCCGAGAGTCTTCATCTGGGGCTTAAATATGTAATCGGTAAGAGCGGATGTATCGTCTACAAATTCAACGCTTTTTACGTTAAGCTCATCCTCGATTATATCAATATAGAGTTTGTCAAGCTTCTTATCGGCTTTTACAAACATCTTTGCAAGAGGCTGACGGTTCTTGATATTCGCGCCGTTTCTTGCGGCTCTGCCGAGACCGACAACAGAAAGTACCTCCTCCATGTCGTTTTCAAGATCTTTATTGATATAATCCTTGTTGACCTCGGGGAACGAGCAGAGATGTATGCTTTCAGCAGCGTTCTTGTCAACAGAGCGAACAAGATTCTGATATATTTCCTCGGTCATGAACGGAATCATGGGAGCCGCCGCTTTCGAAACGGTTACCAGTGCGGTGTAAAGAGTCATGTAAGCGTTAATCTTATCCTGCTCCATGCCCTGTTTCCAGAAACGCTCCCTTCCTCTGCGGACATACCAGTTGCTCATCTCGTCTACGAAATCCTGTAACGCCTTAGCAGCTTCGGGAATCTTATAGTCGTTGAGATTCGCGTCAACCTCGCCGACCATGGAATTGAGCTTAGAAAGAAGCCACTTATCCATAACGGAAAGTTTATCGTAATCAAGCTTATAATTATTCGGATCGAAATTATCTATATTTGCATACAGAACGAAGAATGCGTATGTGTTCCACAGCGTACCCATGAACTTGCGCTGACCCTCGGTAACGGCTTTACTGTAGAATCTGTTGGGAAGCCAGGGCGCCGAATTCGTATAGAAATACCAGCGTATAGCGTCCGCGCCGTATGTCTGAAGAGCGTCGAACGGGTCAACAGCGTTGCCCTTGGACTTCGACATTTTCTGACCGTTTTCATCCTGAACATGTCCGAGAACTATAACGTTCTTAAACGGAGCCTTGTCGAATATCAGAGTCGAAACGGCAAGAAGCGAATAGAACCAGCCTCTCGTCTGATCGACAGCCTCGGAAATAAAGTCCGCGGGGAACTGCGCTTTAAACAGCTCCTGATTTTCAAACGGATAATGATGCTGTGCAAAAGGCATTGAACCCGAATCGAACCAGCAGTCGATAACCTCGGGAACACGCTTCATTACGCCGCCGCACTCGGGGCATTTGAGCGTAACGGCGTCGATATACGGTCTGTGAAGCTCGATATCGTCAGGACAGTTGTCCGACATCGACTTTAATTCCTCAATAGAACCTATCGAGTGTCTGTGACCGCAGTCACAGCACTCCCATATATTAAGAGGAGTACCCCAGTAACGGTTACGGCTGATAGCCCAGTCCTGTACGTTTACAAGCCAGTCGCCGAATCTGCCTTTACCTATGCTTTCGGGAATCCAGTTGATAGTATTGTTGTTTCTGATAAGATGATCCTTAACAGCGGTCATCTGAATATACCACGATTCTCTCGCGTAGTAAATAAGCGGAGTGTCGCATCTCCAGCAGAAAGGATAGTCATGCTCGAATTTAGGAGCGGAGAAAAGCAGACCCTCCTTATCAAGGTCTTTCAAAACCTCGGGATCGGCGTCTTTAACAAACAAACCTGCGTATGGAGTTTCCTCTGTCATATCGCCCTTACCGTCGACAAACTGAACGAACGGGAGGTCATATTTTCTGCCGACTCTCGCGTCATCCTCGCCGAATGCGGGCGCACAGTGAACGATACCCGTACCGTCGGTCATGGTAACATAGTTGTCACACATGATGAAAAACGCTTTTTTCCTCTGTGCCTGAGCCTTTTCGTACGCACACTCGTAAAGAGGCTCGTATTCTCTGTACTCAAGGTCGCTTCCTTTGAATTTTTCGAGAATTTCATACGCGCTCTGCCCCTCTTGAGCAAGAGGTCCGAGAACCTTGTCAAGCAGAGCGACCGCCATATAATATACTCTGCCGTCGCACGCTTTAACCTTTGCGTACTCGTCGTCGGGATTTACGCACAGCGCAACGTTTGAGGGAAGAGTCCACGGAGTCGTAGTCCATGCAAGGAAGTAAGCGTCCTCGCCCTTGACTTTAAAACGAACGACAGCCGAACGCTCCTTGACTTCTTTATATCCCTGCGCGACTTCATGAGAAGACAGCGGGGTTCCGCAGCGGGGGCAGTAAGGAACTATTTTAAATCCTTTATAAATAAGACCTTTTTCATAAATCTTTTTAAGAGCCCACCATTCGGACTCGATGTATGAATTATGATAAGTTACATAAGGGTTCTCCATATCCGCCCAGAATCCGACGGTGAACGAGAAATCCTCCCACATCTTTTTATATTTCCATACGTTCTCCTTGCACATCTCGATAAAAGGCTCAAGACCGTATTCTTCAATCTGCTCTTTTCCGTCAAGACCGAGCTGTTTCTCAACCTCAAGCTCTACGGGCAGTCCGTGTGTATCCCAGCCCGCCTTACGCGGAACCTGATATCCCTTCATCGTGCGGTAACGCGGAATCATATCCTTAATAACGCGGGTCAAAACATGACCGATATGCGGTTTTCCGTTAGCCGTAGGCGGTCCGTCATAGAAAATATACGGAGTGCCTTTTTTTGCGGTTGTTTTTTCGAAAATTTCGTTGTCTTTCCAGAACTTCTCTATCTCTTTTTCACGCTGAACGAAATTCAGGTCGGTAGAGACTTTTTTGTACATAATTACAGCTCCTTTTATACGGCAGATGATAAATAAAAAAAAGCTCTGCCCTGTAAGTCAGGACAAAGCAAGCTTTGTTTATACCACCGAAACATACAAATATATGCGTTCCCGTAACGGTGGAATACCGGCTGCGCTTAATCGACTCGGCTTTCGGCGTGCAGCTCGGGAGTGATACACGTATAAGGCTACTCACACCGCGCTCACACCGTCCGCGGTTCGCTTTGTCTTTCGCCGGAATACGACTGTCTCCGTCATAGCTTTTATTATATCAATTGTGATTTTACCACAGGAAAAAAGCGTTGTCAAGTAAACGGTTAATTATTTCTTTTTCATTTTATAAATTCCGCCGGCAATCACGGCAGCCGCCGCGCAGACTGCCGTTCTTTTCAGAACAAACGGAACCGCCGCCGAAACGGAGGACGGAGAATGAGTATAAACGTATTCGGTAACGGGACGTTTAAGTTTTGACAAGAGCAGTTCCTCCGCCGTCAATGTATATGTCGAATATGAACGCGGATTTTTTTCGTCAATATCGAAAATTCTGACTCCCCTTTTCATCCCGGGACCGTACGTATTAAATCCGCATCCCTGAGTGTACCCCAAATCTATTCCGCAGTAATTTACAACGAACGAATTATTATGATCGTGTCCGAAATAAAGCCCGAGCACGTCGCCTTTTTCTTTAAGCGCAGACAAAAATCCGTCGTCGTATTTTATCGACGCAAAATTTTCGCCCATAAACATATCTTTTTTATAAAGCGAATCGCAGAGTCTGTAATAATTTTTATTAAACTCTCCCGCGCCTTTAAATGAACGGCTGTCGCGTCTGTCGGAAACAACCGCCGTTTTATAAATTTCAATCGGAGGAATATGACAGAACGCAAGTGCAGGCAGGGGGTTGTTATACGAGTCTCTTATTTTTCTGTATTCGTCCTGCTGTTGGGTGCTTACGCCGTCGTACCTGCCCGTGTCAAACATACATACGTTGAATAACGGCTCGTTTCCGTTATGAGAGTAAACCGTCGCGTAAGAAAACGGAGAATATCCTCCTGATGAATTCGTACTGTTAAGGCACAGCCCGGTGTCCTTATAGGTTCTGAATTGAAAATCCGCAGGAGATTTTTTCGAAATATCGTGATTCCCGAACGTAAATAAAAAATTAATATTCCTTTTTATAAGAGGTTCAAGCACATTCTCTATCGTCATTTTCGTCTTAGCGCGGACGTCGCCCGAAACCATTGAAACGCCGTATCCCTTTACCTGATCGCCCGTAAAAACGACAAGATCGGGCTGTGCGTATTCCAGCGCTCTGTCGATAAGATTTACCGTATCGGGATTCGTCATGCATATCTCCTGGGCGTCGGCTATCTGCATTATTCTGAAATGTCCGTTTACGAAAAAAACAAGCTTGTCAGCCATATCAATCACCGCCGTTATTATACGTTATAATGCATGACAGTGTCAACTCGAATAAAAATTTATTAAATTCACTCTTGAAACTTCATAAGCATTGTGATAGTATCAATCAGGTGATACGAATGTATATTAATGATAAAACATTTAAAGACGCGCCCGAATATGATGTCTCGACGGGCGAAAAAGCGGTTTACACAGTATTGAATGAACTCGGAATCGACTTTGAACGAGCCGAACACGACAGAGCCGATACGATAGACGACTGTCTCGCCGTCGAAAAAGTCCTCGGGGTCTCAATATGCAAAAATCTGTTTTTGTGCAACAGACAGAAAACTAAGTTTTATTTACTTCTCATGCCCGGAGACAAGCCTTTCAAAACAAAGGATCTTTCGTCACAGATAAACTCGGCGAGACTCTCGTTTGCAGATGGTGACGCAATGGAAAAATATCTCGGAGTTACCCCGGGTTCCGTAAGCGTTTTGGGGCTTATTTTCGATAATGATAACGACGTTACTCTTTTAATCGATTCGGATTTATTGAATAACGAGTTTATCGGATGTCATCCGTGCAAAAACACAGCGACTCTTAAAATCAGGACAAAAGATATTCTCGATAAATTCCTGCCTTATGTAAAACATGAATACACAACCGTTAAATTATAAAGAACAGAGGAATATATATCATGGCATATCAATCACCCGTTACGGCGATACTCGTCGGCGGAGGTCACAGATCATTTATTTACGCTTCATACGCGCAGAAGCATCCCGACGAGCTTAAAATAGTCGGAATAGCCGACCCGGATATAAACAGATGCCGTACGGCGGCGGAGACCTACGGCTTTGGGGAGGATATGATTTTTTCTTCCGCCGAAGAACTCGCAAAGCATGAAAAGCTTGCCGACGCAGTCATAAACGGCACTATGGACAAGCTTCATGTAAAAACTTCCGTTCCCCTGCTTGAAAAGGGATACGATATTCTCCTCGAAAAGCCTTTCGCGGCAAACGCAGAGGAAATGAACGAGCTTGTATCGGCGGTAAAAAAATATAACCGCAAGGTCATGGTCTGTCATGTTTTAAGATATGCGAAATTTTATAACGAAATAAAGAAAATAATCGCCTCCGGCAAAATCGGAAAAATCATAAATATCCAGACCCTCGAGGACGTAAGCTATCATCATCTTTCAACCTCGTACATACGCGGAAAATGGGCGAATTCGAATATCTGCGGAACATCAATGCTTCTTGCAAAATGTTGTCACGACATAGACATTGTAACATGGCTTATGTCAGAGACAAAACCCGTCAGAGTTTCAAGTTTCGGTTCTCTTTTTCAATTTAAAAGAGAGAACGCTCCCGAGGGAAGCGCGGACAAATGCATGGACTGCAAATATGCCGATTCATGCAGAATGTCGGCTAAGACGATATATCTCGAACATCCCGAAAGATGGACGTTTTACGTTTGGTCGGAATTGATGAAAGGAAACGAAAAACCGACTCTCGAACAAAAAGAACAGTATTTGAGAACGTTTACCCCGTACGGAAAATGCGCTTATAAATCCGACAACAACGTAGTCGACCATCAGTCTGTTCTTATTAATTTTGAGTCGGGCGCGACTGCGACGCATAACATGACGGGCGGAACTCCGTATTCGCAGAGAAGAATAAAAATAACCGGAACTCTCGGTTCGATTGAGGGTCGTTTCGAGGACAGCAAATTCACGGTTTATATGATAGAGCCGAAGCCCGAAAGCGGTTATACGTCAGAAGAATACGATTTAACCGAAATCGCTTCCGCATTCGAGGGACACGGCGGCGGAGATATGGCGATAGTCGAGGACTTTGTCAAATACGTAAGAGGCGAAAAGGTTTCAATCGCATGTACAAGCATATTTGACTCCGTTCTCGGTCACGAATGTGTTTTCGCGGCGGATAAATCCATGCTTAACAACGGCGAAAGCATTGAAATAAAGTAACAAAAAATTACTCCTCCCATAAAATATTATTGAAGTCACGGCAATAAGCCGTAAGACTCATATTAATATTTTACGGGAGGATTTATTATGAACGACAGAAACGACGTTTCATGCAGAAAAATAAAAGAAGCCGTCTGTATCGATACCGACAGAGTTTATGATTCGTGCGCGGATAAAGACTGTCTGGCGGATCTGAGAGTATATTTTACGGATCAGACTCAGCAGATAATCGACAACGCGGTATCGGTAAGATGCAGAGGATGCGAAGTGCTCAACGTATGCACGGAAACGGAGCGCGTACCTTTTAATAAGGGATTCTATTCGGTTAACCTTACGTTCTTTTTCCTTGTTTCGCTCGACGTATTTACCTCCGCGCAGTGTCCGGGAGAGACGGTATGCGGACTGTGCATGTTCTCAAAGAAATGCATACTTTACGGCAGTGACGGAAACGTTAAAATTTTCTCGTCCGAATTCGCGGACAGACAGGGCGACGAACAGCTTCCGCCCTCGACAACCAGTCCCAAGACTAAGGTTCAGGTTGCTGAACCCATCTGTCTTGACGCTAAGCTCTGCCGCCCGTGCGACTGCTGCTGCAGTATGCGTGACGGTATAAACGTACCGCAGTACATCAGAAACAGATTCAGAGGTTCGCTCTGCGCTCCCTCGGATTCCAAAGCCGTAAAAGTTACGCTCGGCGTATTCACTATCGTACAGCTTGTCAGAAGCGTTCAGATGCTTATTCCCGCATACGATTTCTGCATGCCGTGCAAAGAGTGTTCGTGTGACACGGAGGATCCCTGCGACGCATTCAGAAGAATCAAGTTCCCCGTCGACGAGTTCTTCCCGCCCAATCAGAGAGATATGGGAGTATCGGAGATACCGGAAGCTCCCTCATCGGGATGCGGATGCTCATCAAACAGAATCTGATACAAAAAAAGTCCGCCGATTTCAAACCGGCGGATATTTTTTATATTATTCGGCTTTTTCCGTTTCCGATTTTCTCCCTTTGTAATCGGGATCAAGCTTCTTTCCTCTTAAATTAAAGAAAACAATCGAAACCGCGTACGACGCGATTCTTAATATTACCGAAAAATTCGTAAGAGCCGCGGACGTGTCCTTGTATGTAGCATTGTAAAGTATTGAGAGAACGTTTACAATTACCGCCGTCAGGGTGAATATCGCGCAGAACAGAGCGAAATTATCCGTTTTGTTCTGCGATTTTTCGATATTATAAGTACGCATCATATAAAGTCCCGTTATCGTCTGAAGCGAAAGAACCGTTACGAGTCCGTATACGATTCCGTAAATAATCTGAACGTTCTTCAACGCGTTCATAACCGACGCATCGTTCGGTGAAGTCTGAAGCTGATTCTGCAAAACGCTCGAACTCGCAAGCACAAAAACCATCACAACGGAAAGTATTACGGACAGAACGCAGAAAACTATCGACAGAATATTAAAATTGCGTCCCGTGTTCGGGTAAGCCGTATCTTCAAGCGCGTTGGCTTTTTTCAGCAGTGTAAATCCCCTGAAGGAAAGCACGTAACCGGCAATTACGACAGCCATTGCAAGACATAAAACGTAAATAAGAGCCGAACCGCCGAGCATTTGACCGACAGTCTGCAAAATGTACGACACAAGCAGAACTATGCTCATTATATACAGCATTTTATTGGAATAAATTTTATAATCCAACGCCAATTTTTGCTTTTCGTTCATAGCAAACGCTCCTTTATCTGAATTCTTCATACGCTTTTTCGGTGATGTCCGAAAGAACGCCGAGATTATTCTCTATATCCTTTGCAAGCTTGAACTGCGAACGGCATCTGTCAAGATTATGTTCGGGATAAGATATTCCGAAATATACGTCGCCGTCGATATAATCGTTTAAAAATCTCATTCCGCATTCAAATGTCATCATCCATGCCGACAGCGGAAGAAGCTCGACCTCTTTGGGAGTCAGAGACTTTGCGGCCTTTGACATATATCCTCTTACATACTGTCTGTAAAGCTCAATATCAAGAGATACCTTACTAAGATCCTTTTCATCCTCCGCACCGGTATTCGCGCCATAGCGAATCGCGTCGCCGAAGTCGTAAAGCGCGCTTCCCGGCATAACCGTGTCGAGATCGACTACACACACAGCCTTTTTTGTATCGGAGTCAAACATAACGTTATTGAGTTTTGTATCATTGTGCGTAACTCTTACCGGCAATTCTCCCGAGGAGAGAAGATCGACTATAACGCCCGTTTTATCCTTACTGCTTAAAACATACGCGATTTCGTCTTTAACGGAAGCGACCCTGCCCGCGGTATCGTTCTTTACGCTGTTCTCGAAATTATAAACTCTTTTTCTCGTATCATGAAAATCCGGTATCGTTTCATACAGTTCGTCCATAGGGAAATCGGAAAGCAGACCGAGGAAGTTTCCGAACGCCTCTCCGACAGAAAAGAATAGCTCCGGACTTTCTATAGCGTTATAGGTAAACGAATTTTCGACAAAATTATAAATTCTCCAGCATGATCCGTTTTCATCAAAATAACAGCTCTCTCCGCCCTTTGTCGGGTACACGGTGAGAGTTTCTCTGTTTACGTCGCCGCCGTTGAGAGAGATTTTATTTTTAAGAAATCCCGTAACCTTAATAACGTTTGACATAAGCTGAATCGGATTTTTAAATACAACCGTATTAATATTCTGTAATAAAAATCTATTTTCCTCGCCCGAATCCGAGCATACTATATAAAAAGTTTTATTGATATGTCCGTTATCTATAACGCCGTATCCCGTTATTTCCCCGGGAATATCAAAATTAGATGAAATTTTCTTAATCCTTTCAAAAAGCCCGTCCATGTTTTTTCCTTTCAGGTTTCGTTGAGTTTTTCAAGTTTTGTTACATGCATAGATTATATACTTTTAAAACCTATTAGTCAATAATTATTGCGATTAACTCTTTACATAACAGAAAAAATATTGTAAGATATATACATATAATTATATTCGGAGGGCTGTTATGAAACCAAAATATAAGAGAATTTTGCTTAAATTAAGCGGTGAGGTTCTCGCGGGAGAACAGGGACACGGCTTTGATTTTTCCGTTATTTCTACCGTAACCGACGTTATCGCAAAATGCACGGAGTCGGGAATTCAGACAGGTATAGTCGTAGGCGGAGGAAACTTCTGGAGAGGTCGTTCATCCGGATCGATGAACAGAACGAAAGCCGACCATATAGGCATGCTCGCGACGGTTATGAATTCAATTTGCCTGTCCGACGCGCTGTGCCGGGCGGGCGTTAAATCAAAGGTTCTTTCAAGCGTCGAAATGTCGCCTATTGCAAAACAGTATTCTTACGATCTTGCAGATGAATATCTTTCCGACGGAAACGTCGTAATATTCGGAGGCGGTACAGGTTCGCCTTATTTCAGCACCGATACGGCGGCTTCGCTCAAGGCGGTTGAGATCGGCGCGGACGTTCTTTTAAAAGCGACGAACGTCGACGGCGTTTACAACAAAGATCCGCATAAATTCGGCGACGCCGTTAAATTCGACACGCTCTCGCATGAGGAAATCGTCGCAAAGGGCTACGGAGTTATGGACTCAACCGCGGCGGCAATGTGCAGGGATAACAATTTACCCGTACTCGTATTCAATCTCACAGACCCCGAAAATATAATAAGAGCCGTTTCGGGCGAAAATATCGGAACGCTCATTATCGACTGATTCTATATTAAATATACATATTACAGGAGGCTTAACCATGGAAGAATTATTTAACAAGACAAAGGAAAGAATGGACAAAAGTATCAAAGCGCTTAAAAGCGAATACGATTCTATAAGAGCCGGACGAGCAAACGCAAAGGTTCTCGACAAGGTTTACGTAGACTATTACGGCACTCCCACTCCTATTAACCAGATGGCGGCTATTTCAGTAGCTGAGGCGCGCGTTCTCGTAATTCAGCCGTGGGACAAGTCAACGTTAAAGCCCATAGAAAAAGCAATTCAGGCTTCCGACGTCGGCATTAATCCGCAGAACGACGGAAACGTTATAAGACTTAACTTCCCCGCTCTCGACGGAGACAGACGTAAGCAGTTAAGCCGCGACGTCGCAAAGGTTGCAGAGGAATCAAAGATTGCAATAAGACAAATCAGACGCGACTCCATCGACGCTCTTAAAAAGATGAAAAAGGACAACGAAATAACAGAGGACGATCAGAAGAACGGCGAGACAAAAATTCAGAAGATCACCGATGATTATACAAAGAAAATCGACTCGATAGCCGAAGCTAAAACAGAGGAAATCATGTCCGTATAAGGCGGTTATAAAATTGGATAAACAATTACCTGAATTTGAAGTACTGCCCCGCCATGTCGGCATTATTATGGACGGCAACGGCAGATGGGCGAAAAATAAAGGTCTGCCGAGAAGCGAGGGACATAAGGCAGGCGCGAAAACATTCCGTAAAATCGGCGAATTTGCGGCGGACTTAGGTATTAAATACCTTACGTTCTATGCGTTTTCGACGGAGAACTGGAAGCGTCCCGAGGAGGAAGTCCATGCGATAATGGACCTTTTCAAGGATTATCTTGACGAGGTTATCGACAGAATTCTCGAAAACCGGGAGCGCGGGATAAGACTGCATTTTATCGGCGACCGCTCCGCGTTAAGCGAAAATCTCCGCGATCTTATGGAGAAAACAGAGGCTATAACCGCCGATAAGGATAAGGTTCACCTCAACATTGCGATAAACTACGGGGGCAGAGCGGAAATAGTAAAATCGGTACGTGAAATAGCCGAGCTTGTAAAAAAAGGCGAACTCAATCCCGAGGATATCACCGATCAGACCATTTCCGACCGTCTCTACACCGCAGGACAGCCCGACCCCGATTTGATCATCCGTCCGAGCGGTGAATTCAGACTGTCAAATTTTCTGACATACCAGTCCGCATATTCGGAATTCTGGTTCTCGGATATTTTATGGCCGGACTTTACAGAGGACGACCTTGTAACCGCGTTGAGAGCGTTTGAAAAAAGAAACAGACGCTTCGGCGGAGTATAAATTAAAAAAATTCGGCTTGTAGTATTAAGAGGTTTATTTTATGAAAACAAGAATTATTACAGCTCTTGCGGCGGCATGCGTTTTCATTGCCGGGCTCTGCGGAATGTTTACCCCGTTTTATCCGTGTTTCGTTGCTTTGATATGCGGTATAGCTTCATTTGAAATAGTAAGAGCAACGGGGGTTAAAAACACACTTTTAAAAGTTCTGAGCGTAGTTACAAGCGCGGCGGTACCGTTCGTTTGTTTTTTCTATGACAAACTACCCGATATTCCGCTGTTTCCCGTCGCAACGCTCTACATCGCACTTTACTTGATTATAATGGTTCTTTCATTTAAAAAGACCTCGTTTGAGGATGTGCTGAATTCACTGTTCGCGTCATTCATCATACCTTTTGCATTTTCATGTATGATATTCATAGCTAAGCTCTATGAATACTACCCGGACAAATATACTAAGGCAAGCTGTGTTTACTACACCCTGTTTGCGTATTTCTGCGCGTGGATGTCCGATATATTCGCGTACTTTGTAGGCAGAAAATTCGGCAAACATAAGCTTGCGCCGACCGTAAGCCCGAAGAAATCGGTCGAGGGGGCCGTCGGAGGCGTTGTCGGAGCCGTGCTTTTAAATATCGCTCTGTTGGCAGTTTTTGATAAATTCTTCTTTGAAACTCATCACATTACATACACGGAGATTATTATTCTGACAATATTTCTTTCTGTCATGTCGATATTCGGCGATCTTTCGGCTTCGGTTATCAAAAGAAAACACTCAATTAAGGATTTCGGAAACATTCTGCCCGGTCACGGCGGAGTAATGGACAGATTCGACAGCTGTTTATTTGTACTGCCGCTGCTTTATTCGGGAATAATAATTCTTAACACCGTGTGAGGAAAAAATCGATGAAAAAAATAGCGATATTAGGCTCGACGGGTTCGATCGGCGTTCAGTCGCTTGACGTCGCCGAAAAACAGAATTATAAAGTAACGGCGCTGACTGCGAACACAAACGTAAAAAAAATCGAGGAGCAGGCACGAAGATGGAGACCCGAATGCGTCGCAATGTCCGATGAAAATTCCGCAAGGCTTTTAAAAATCGCTCTTGCCGATACGGATATAAAAGTGTATTCGGGAACAGAGGGAGTGTGTGAATGCGCCTCGAATTCGAGTGCCGACACAGTTATCAATTCGATAGTCGGACTTGCGGGACTTCACCCCACTCTCTCTGTTATAGAATCGGGAAAAACTCTCGCGCTTGCAAATAAGGAATCGCTTGTTGCCGGCGGAAAACTCGTTACGGATTCGGCAAAGAAAAATAACGTCCCGATTTTGCCGGTAGACAGTGAGCACTCCGCAATATTTCAGTGTTTACAAGGCAGACCGACAAATAACGCATTAAAGAAAATAATTCTCACAGCGTCCGGCGGTCCGTTTTTCGGAAAAACGAAGTCGGAGCTTGAAAACGTAACAGCCGAGCAGGCATTAAAACATCCGAACTGGAGCATGGGCGCAAAAATCACCATAGACTCGGCAACCATGTTTAATAAAGGACTCGAGCTTATCGAAGCCGTTTGGCTTTTCTCAATGAAGCCGGAGGATATAGGCATTGTCGTTCACAGGGAGAGTATCGTTCATTCTCTTATAGAATACGACGATAATTCCGTTATAGCTCAGCTCGGACTTCCCGACATGAGAATTCCGATACAATACGCTCTGACATATCCCGAGAGATATCCGTCTCCCGTCGGCGAGCTTGATTTATCCGAAATCATGTCACTTTCATTCTACAAACCCGACTACGAAACGTTTGAATGTATTAATATATGTAAAAAAGCTATTTCACTCGGCGGACTTTATCCTGCTGCTATTAATTCGGCAAATGAGGAAGCTAACCGTCTTTTCCGCGAGGGAAAAATCAAATTCGGACAGATTCCCGAATTAATTTCAACCGCGTTTGACATAGTTGAGGACAAAAATACATATACTGTTTACGATATCGACAATCTCGACATTCTCGCAAGAGAACGCGTTAAGCAGTCGGCAAAATAAAGGAGTATAACCGTTGAGTCATTTATTACTGAACGTAACATTTGCCTCCGTTTGGAGCAAAGCGTGGCCGATAATAGTTGCAATACTGTTTTTCGGTCTGATAATAGCGATACACGAATTCGGTCACTTCATAACCGCAAAGCTGTTCAAGGTTAAGGTTAACGAATTCGCAATAGGCATGGGTCCCGCAATAATTAAAAAAAAGCGGGGCGAAACCACGTATGCGTTAAGACTCTTCCCTGTCGGCGGCTATGTAAGCATGGAGGGCGAGGACGAGGCAAGCGAGGACGAAAGAGCATTCTGCAACAAACGCGTGTGGCAGAAATTCATAATTGTCGCCGCAGGCGCAATCATGAATTTAATCCTCGGATTTATATTCGTTGCGGTTCTCACATGTCAATCCGACCTTATTTCTACAACTTACGTACGCAATTTCTACGACAACTCCGTTTCGTCACAGTTCGGACTCGAGGCAGGCGATAAGATAACAGCAATCGACGGAACCAGGATTTTTTCAACAACGGATATAAGCTATTCATTCGGACGTTCCGCCGACGAAATTCAAAAAATCAAAGTCATGAAGGACGGCAAGGAAACCGAAATCAACGCAAAACCTTTTGATATCACCGTAAAAAGAAACGGCGAGAAAAAAGAGCTAAAAAACGTCTATTTCGAAACATACGAAAAAGACGGGCAAACAATTATAATATACGACTTTGTCGTAATAGGCGTCGATAAAACGTTCGGCAATGTAATAAAAGCTACATTCAGGGACTCTGTTTCATACGCCCGTCTTGTATGGCTGAGTCTGTTTGATCTCGTAACAGGACATTACGGACTCAATGATTTATCGGGTCCGGTCGGAACCGTTACTCTTGTTGCCGATACGATATCAGACGCGGCGCAGTCCGCGGCAAGCGGAGGCAAGGTTGACCTTTCGTCAATTTATATTATAATGGCGTTTATTTCGATAAATATAGGAATATTCAATCTTATGCCCATACCCGCGCTTGACGGAGGCAGATTGTTTTTCCTGATAATAGAGACAATTCGCAGAAAACCGATTCCGGCAAAATACGAAGGACTTGTGCATGCAGTCGGTCTCGTGCTTCTGCTTCTGCTTATGGTTGTAATTTCATTTAACGATATTCTTAAACTGATAAAAGGATAGTGCTTTTAATGAGAAGAAAAACAAAGGAAGTGCGAATAGGGAATATCAAAATCGGAGGAGATAATCCGATAGCCGTTCAGTCAATGCTGAATACTCCCGCGTCCGATCTCGAAGCGTGCGTTAAACAGGCTAAACAACTCGAAAAAGCGGGATGTGAAATAATCAGAACCGCGGTTCCGAATCTTGACTGCGTTAAAACCGTATACGCGCTTAAAGAAAATATAAATGTCCCCATTGTTGCGGATATTCATTTTGATTACAAAATCGCTCTCGAATGTGCGGAAGCGGGCGTTGACAAAATCAGAATCAACCCCGGAAATATCGGTTCCGACGACAGGGTTAAGGCGGTCGCCGACAAATGCCGGGAAAAGAATATTCCCATACGTGTCGGCGTAAACTCCGGTTCGCTTGAAAAAGAGATACTCGCAAAATACGGCTCCCCTACGCCCGAGGCACTATGTGAAAGCGCGCTTTACCACACGTCGCTTCTTGAAAAATTCGACTTTGACAATATCGTCATTTCATTAAAATCATCCGACGTAAAAAAAGCGTATGACGCTTATAGTCTTATTTCACAAAAATGCAATTACCCGTTACATATCGGAATAACTGAAGCCGGAACACAGCGCATGGGCATTATTAAGTCCTCTGCGGGACTGGGGGCGCTTTTATTAAACGGAATCGGCGACACTATGAGAGTTTCGCTCACCGCCGACCCCGTAAACGAGGTTTATGCCGGATATGATATTTTAAAAGCTCTGGGAATCAGAAAACACGGAGTGAATATCGTTTCATGTCCTACGTGCGGACGAACGAAAATCGACCTTATTTCCCTTGCTTCAAAAGTTGAAGACGCACTCAAGGACTGCGATAAACAAATTACCGTCGCGGTAATGGGATGCATCGTAAACGGCCCCGGAGAAGCGAGAGAAGCCGACATCGGAATCGCAGGAGGCGACGGATGCGGACTCATATTCAAAAAGGGAGAAATCCTGAAAAAATTACCCGAAGCCGACCTCCTCCCCACACTTCTTGAAGAAATAGAAAAAATGTAATATAAAAAAATTCCCGGAAGTTCAAATGCTTCCGAGATTTTTTATATTTTTATAGTTAAAACTAAAATACAAATATAATTTAACCCTTAAGTTTTAAGAACAGCGAGGTCATATTTTCCTGTGCAAAGACAGTCGTTTTTGCAAGCAAAGAGGAGAGGAATACGTTTTTTGAAATGAGGATTTTCCGTATGATTTCGTCGGAGACTTTATCGAATTTAATATCGAGTACCGACGAGATTTCATCAGATGATATTATCTTTTTGTTATCGGACTGTTTTTCTGCGTTTGATTTTTTGCATTTTTTTGAATAAAGCACCGTAAGGCACGACAATACGGATTTCATATACATATATTTAATATCTCGTTTATCGCCCGACGGCTCGCAAATATCAGAAAGCGACGAAAACTCTTTATAAATTTCATTGCACGCATAGAATTTTTTATCATACCAGCCGGAAATAAGGCTTAACGACGAATCGATTATATAGTCATACAAAATGTCGTCGGCTATCTTAATTCCGTTCGCACATTTTAAGCACTGCGCGCAGAAAAGTCTGTCCTCGCCGTATTTTAAATCTGGAAAAACAATATTATTGTCAATAAGCATTTTCCTAAAAAAAGCCTTATTCCACACCTGATTTAAAACATCCGAACGGTACAGCTTACCGAACCGCGCGCCGATATCCGATAATTTTTCGGCATACATTGAGTCAAAACGGTAATCCTTTCGTTTGCCCGAATCCGTAAAAATCTGCGAAAAACCGAAAATCAGCATTTGAGTTTCATTCTCATTTAAATATCCGTTTATTTTCTCAAATGCTCCCGTATTAAATCGGTCATCGGAATCAATGAATAAAACATAGTCTCCCGACGAATTTTTAATGCCGAAATTTCTCGCTTTTGCGGGACCCGAGTTTTTTTGATAAAACGTTTTAACTCTGCCGTCAGATATGCTTATTTCGTTTAAAACATCCGTCGTCGAATCTGTCGAGCCGTCGTTTACTATTATTAATTCAAAATTATCATAGCTTTGACTCAATACGGAATCGACCGCATTTTTTATAGTGCCGGCGCAGTTGTATGCCGGGATAATTACACTGAATTTATAATCTGTCATAGTTTATCTGTCAAACAGCTCGTAGAGACTGTTTTTTATTTTAAGATTATAGCTGTCGAGCATATTTCTCGACTTTGTGTGTTTTTGCTCGAGAACAATACTCTTTACAATATCGCGGTTGCCGACAAGAGAATCATTATATTTTTCAAGGTTTTTTGAAAAAATAATATCAAGACCGAGAGCCTTTGCCTCCCAAAGAACCATTCCCTGCCCCTCATGACGGGATGTAAGCACAAGCGCGTCCATTTTATCCATATACGGATACGGATTTTCAACGCTGCCGACGAGAGTGACGTTTTCTCCGATTTTAAGAGAAGCTATCTGCTGTTCTACCGCTATACGCTCGGAGCCGTCGCCGAGCAGATACAAATGTATATCCGCTCTGTAAGAAAGAGCTTCTGCAAAATAGTCAAGAAGCATGTCAATACCCTTCTGTTTGGTGAATCTGCCGACAAATACGAAATTGACCTTGCTTTGATCGACTGTAAAATCAACGGGTTCCGATGCTTTTTTGAAAAGCATCTGCGTATTAATGGTATTGGGAATAACTCTTATTCTGACGTCGTTTCCTATTCCCGTCTGCTTACGGAACGGGGCGACGATTCCGCGTGAAACCGCAACAAATTCGTCAAAATACTTATATTTTCCTTTAAATGCGGAAAACAGAATTCTGTATTTCCGATTTTCCTTATACTCGATAACAAGGTCGTTGTGAATCCACATAACGCGCTTTTTTGCATTAACCTTTACGGCGCATAAAGCACATTCACTTGAATAGCTGTTAAAATCAATTGCAAGATCATATTCCTTATCGGGCAAATCAAAATTGCATTTTTTTAACAAAACGTCAAATTTAACAACCCTGTTAAGGTAAAATAACGGCTTCAGAACGGTAACGTTTATACCCTTTAAGTCTTCAAGCGTACAAATCGTCGGCTCTTTAAAGAGGAACAAATCGACCTCATATGCGGATAAATCCATATTTGTAACAAAATTAAGCAATGAACGCTGGATTCCGCCGATATCAAGGTCTTTTTGAAAAATAGCAATCTTTTTCATCAGCTTATCTGTTTGACGACAATCCGAGAACCGTATTCATATTGCCGAATCCGTTCTTTAGACAGAACCATATAACGTCCTTTTTGCCGTCCTTTTCAATGCGGATAACGTATTTATCGCCTACGGCGCGGTCAACGGAAAGAACTTTAATATTCTTATTTTCAGAGAAAAACAATTTAAGCGCCTTGATATCGGACTCAACATATTCGCCGGCGTTGTCCGAAACGAACAGAACGCCTCCGAATATGTGATTGATTCCGCCTAAAAGAATTTTCTGATTCATATTGAATTTAAGGTTGGAGTATCTTAAAAAGAAAACGTCGGGGTCACTGCAGAACGCACGTCCGTTCAGATGACGGCGGTACATAGCGTTTATAATCGAATTCTGCGCCGACGGAATCTCACTGTTTATGCCGAGCTTGTTATAATATTTTCCGCTGTATTTCAAATCAACGTCGCAGCCGATTCTGCACGCGTCAACGTATCCGAACGCCGCGCCGAGCGGAACTCCGCAGCCGAGAATAATCTTATCTCCGCAGCATTCGCGCAGAAAAGCCATTGCCTCGCACATTATCGCACCTCTCGATTTTCCGTTTCGAGGATAAAGACACTGTGAGTAAAGGAAATCAAGCTTGACCATATCATAGCCCCAGTCGTTTAACACAACATCAAAGAAGCTGCGAATGTAGGCGCGCGCTTCTTCGTTATAAATGTCGAGCGTGTATGCTCCGCCCCAGCCCGCGCATCCGAGCAGAGGTTTACCGTCTGTATCTTTAATAACCCAGTCGGGATGCTCTTTATAAATCCTCGACTTAATCTGAACATTAAAAGGCGCGAGCCAAATTCCCGCCTTATAACCTTTTTTATGAATTTCGTCGGCTATATAGCCCATGCCGTGAGGAAATCTCTCGGGGTTAGGGTCAAGCCAGTCGCCGACAAACGTTTCGTAGCCGTCGTCTATCTGAAATACGTTAACACTGTCCTTTACACTGTCGAGAGCGTTAAGATCTCTTAGAATAATCTCCTCGTTTATTTTCTGAAAATAATTATACCATGAGGTATAGCCCGCCATGTGCGAAACCCTGGGGGCAAGCACGCCGAAAAGATCAAAGTATTTATCGAAAACCTCATCGTATTTACCCTTAATAACGGCAATGTCGAACAGTGTGTATTTTTCACCGCCCTTAAGCGAGACTCCGCAAGCGTCTTTCGCAATTTCAAGAGTGTTCAAATTCATGTCGGCATAAAAAACCGTAAATCCGTTTTTCTCCGAAAGAGAACCGAAAAGCTCGATTTCGTCATTATGTCTTATGTAAGTGTAGCAGTGACTGCAAAAAACTCCCGTCGTTTTTATATCGTCGCAGAACCGGCAGTCGGACGATATACCTGCTAAATTTTTAAGGGAGGATGAAAAGGCAAGCGGAGTAACGCCGGTCATTTTTTCATCCCTTGAATACTCTTTCGACGTCGACCACGACTGATAGCCGTTTGCAAAAAACATTCCGCCGTTATAATCATAATTAAACGACAGTCGGACTTCACCCAAGGTCATATCACATTTAGGAGTCAATACAGCCTTGATCGACGAGTCTGTAATACCGAGTTTAATATCGTACGACTCGTGATTTAAAACATCAGTCTCGTAATCGGTATTATCTTTTGTAAATCTGAATCTTAAAGCGGGATTTATCATTATTTATACAGTCCTTTCAAAAACCGAATTCTTTAAGCCACGCAGAAAACCGCGTCCACCATGAGCGGGCAAGGGGCGTATCCTCCGCAAGCCCGAGTCCGTGATTTCCGTACGGGAATATATTTAATTCAAAAGGTATTTTTTTCTCGCCCAAAGCGGCAGCCAATCGCATTGAATTCATAAAGTCAACGCTCCTGTCCTCCTCTGTATGCCATATAAAAAACGGCGGAGCGTCATCGGGGACGATATTTTCGGACGAATACTTTTTTGCGGTTTCGTCGTTCTTCGAGTCAACACCAAGAAAATTGTTTCTCGTTCCCCAATGCGTAATCTCACCGTCGAGCGAAGCGACGGCGTAGCACGAACAAACCGCGTCCGGTCTTGCGCTTGCAGAGTCAATTTCGTCGTGCATTTCGTCCTCTCCGCAGTTAAAACGCAGTCCGCCCATACACGCAAGATGTCCGCCCGCGCTGAAGCCGAGTATCCCTATTTTTTCGGGGTCGATATTCAATCTGTCCGCATTATATCTGATAAGACGAACGGCGCGTCTTAAATCTGTCTCCTGACACGGTTTTGAATAAGGATGAACGCGGTAACGAAGCATGTAAGAGGAGATGTTAAGTTTATTGAATTCTCTGCATATAACGTCTCCCTCGTGATCCTCCGCCCTCATTGAATATCCGCCGCCGGGAATAACGATAAAGCACGGATGACGTTTACCGTCGTTTAAATTATAATCGACAAGCTCGGGTTTAAAATCCCCGTATTCCTCATTATAAAAAGGAACGTCATTTTTCCACAGCGGAACGGTCTTATTTTTCATTAACTTTCGTCTCCTTTATTTTAAAGAGCATTACGATATTCTCAATATGGCTCGTCTGAATACGATGAATTTCTTAGCTGATTTTGGGTTCAAGGGAATACATCCACAGCCTTTTTCATGGTTCTGCCGTTTGTGAGAATATGTCCGTAAAACTGAATTTATCAAATCAAACCAAAGTGCTTGGCAATTATTTCACAAACATCTTTTCTTGTATCTTTCTGCGTGTCCTGTCGAGCTACCGTAAAAAATCCGCTGTTGGCATATTCATCATAGTGCTTTTGACTATTAATTAGTGCCAGTCCTTGCCTGAAATTTTTCATAACTGCTTCGGAATCTTCACAACTTTCAATTACATTGAGAAGAAATTGTTTTTCCGGATCATTTCGATCAAAGAAACGCTCAACGCTCATAGATTGTGATGAAAGCATAACAGCCACATGATTGTAATCTGATATTTCTTTCAGTATATCCACAGAAATATTAGTATCAACAATCACTTTTTTGTTCTGCGATATAGAAATGAGTTCTGCCACCTCAAACTCCGCTGCTTCTTCACTCACACCATAAGTCCATCGTTCATACTCTTCTGGAGTGCGAGTAACAAACTCTTTCCAATCGGTAAGGTTATTTATGAAACAAATATCGGGTTGCACATCGGGGGTTGCAATAACATCGGACACTTTACTGTGATAGTTTTCTTCACAGAAAATCATATCATATCGCTCGGCAAGCATTTTTACTGTAGTTGATTTTCCCGCATAGGCTGTACCTGTAATAAAATACACATTTTTGAGATAATGCTTTAGGATGTTGTTCTCAATTTTCATTTCTATCTCACTCCTGTCAAATTCTTATTTACGCTTTCTTTATCGGATTTGTCTTTATTTATCCATTTGCCTTTTCTTCTAACTCAAGCAAATATCGGTCATAATCAGACATAAACAATCTGTCCTGAATTACACGATATTTCTCGAATTCCGTCTCTGCGTGGAGTTTTGCCTGCTCTGCACTTATCTTGCCTGCTCCTGTGAGAATTTCAGCACCGTTAAATTCAAGGAAACCGTCAAGTCTTTTCGCCCAATCCTCCATACTCATAGGAATATGACGTTCGGCCTGCAACTCGGCATAATCGAGATACAGCGATACAATACGTTCCAAAAAAGACAATTCTTTTTCAGTAAGATAGTTTTTTGCTACAGACACATCGCTTTTCACTATTTTTCCATTAGGAGCATTTTCCCAAGAGGTTAGTCCCATATGTTCCTTTTCCGCATCCGCTCGTTCAACAATCAGTTCCGCAGCAGTATGTCTGTGCGTGGCATAGTGCATTTTGTTCTGCACAGTTTTGAAAAAGCGTCTTGTGGTTTTTGCATCTTTATCATAGTCGAAAGCTGTTGCATAAAGGTCTGTAACCTTTTGGTAGAATTTTCGCTCAGACAGGCGAATTTCACGAATGTACTCTAACTGACGGTCAAAATATTCATCTGTGAACATCGTACCCTTCTTCAGACGGTCTACATCCATTGTCCAGCCCTGAATGGTATAATCTTTTACAATCTGACCTGCCCATTTACGGAATCGAACTGCTCGTTCATTATTAACTTTAAATCCAACTGCAATAATTGCCTGAAGATTATAGTGATTTGTTTGATAATTCTTCCCGTCGGCGGCAGTTGTTAAGTATTTCTTAATAACTGAATCCTCGAATAATTCGCCGTCTTCAAAGATTTTTTTCAAATGTTGATTGATCGCAGACACAGAAACATCATACAGTGTTGCCATCATTTTCTGTGTGAGCCATATATTTTCGTCCTCATAACGCATTTCGAAGCTATCTGCCTGATTTCCCACAGAAGCAACATATGTGAGATATTCCGCAGCACTTGAGCGAATACTCATTTCATTTTTCTTTTTTGCCATTTTGGGCACCTCCATCAAAAAGTGTCACCATCGGTGTCACTTTTTCTTTTTACATAAGCCAATTCAATATCGTACCCCAAACCCCAAATATATTTCATTTTATTTGTTGCACTACTCAATAATCATAATAAATATGTTACTTTTGGCTTTCATTAATTACAGAACTTTCATCATATACCTTAGTTCATATTCTATATATCCGTGTTTCGGATAAAAAGCATAAGATTCAAACCACTGCTCTTTTGGTGTCCCCAAATGTACTTTTGAAACCGTAATGCCGTTTTCACACATCCATAACTCTGCCGTATCAAGTAACTTTGAACCGATTCCCTTTCGTTTTAATGATGGTTTTATATAAAGCCTATGCAAAAATGCTTGATCTGTATCAGTAATTCTTGAACATCCAACACATCCGACTACCCTGTCATTTTCATCTATTGCAAGCCAAAACATATCATTGTAATCAAGATAGTTTGCCTTAATATCAAGAAGGTCAGGATTTATAGTAGGTTTTCTTCCCAAAGCATCTTTTGCCTGTAAAACCATAAAAATCATATCATCACGATAGATTTCTTCAAATTTAATATTTTTCACACTTTTACTCCTGAACTTTAGTCAACAGAACTACGCTCTCAATATGTGAAGTGTAGGGAAATTGATCCACCGGCTGAATTTTCCTTACTTTATATCCGCGTTTTGTAAGGTAAAACACGTCTCGCGCCTGCGTTTCGGGATTACACGAAATATAAACGATTCTGTCCGGCGAGAGTTCGCACGCGCAGTTTAAAAATTCCTTACTGCATCCGGCTCTTGGCGGGTCGGTAAAGACAATGTCGATATGTACGTTCTCTTTTGCAAGTCCTGTCATAAATTCGCCCGCGTCCATGCAGTAAAATTGAGCGTTTTCTATATTATTAAGCTTTGCGTTGATTTTAGCGTCGCGGACGGCTTCGGGGTTATTCTCAACGCAGATTACGTTTTTAACGTTTTTTGCGGCGCAAAGTCCGATAGTTCCTATACCGCTGTACGCGTCGAGAACCGTCTCGTTTTCTTTAAGACACGCAAACTCCATAGCCTTATTGTAAAGCTTCTGCGTCTGTTCGGGATTTATCTGATAAAAAGACTTCGGCGATATTCTGAATGTAAGGGAGCATAATTCGTCGGTAATATATCCGTTTCCGTACAAAACAGTCTGTTTATCGCCTAAAACCATGCTCGTAAATTTGTCGTTTATATTCTGTACTATCGTTGTGATCTCGGGATGAAGATCGAGCAGTGCTTTTATAAAATTATTCTTTGACGGAAAACGCTGTACGGCAGTAACGAGAACGACCATAACCTCACCGCTGATGCGCCCGGTGCGTATCAGAACATGACGGAGAAAACCGCGATCTCTCCTCTCGTCGTACGCAGTCAGTTTAAACGACGGCATGAGCCTTCTTATATCAACGACTATTCTGTCCGCCGTTTCATTTTCTAGCATGCAGGAATCGATCGAAACGATATTATGCGTACTCGACTGATACACGCCGGATATTATTTTTCCCGAACGGGTAACTCCGAACGCGGACTGCACCTTATTTCTGTACTTTACGGGATTATCCATACCGATTATATCGTTAACGTGAGCGTATTTGCCCAGCAGAGAAACCACCTTAGACTGTTTGAAAGCCAGCTGGCGTTTATAACTCATATTCTGAAGCTGACAGCCTCCGCACTTTCCCGCGGCGGGACAGAATGATTTTTTTTGAGAGTTTTTCTTATATTTATCCATCAAATTATTTCCATTCATAAATTATAGAATAATTATAACAGAAAATATTATTAATTTCAATCCGAATTGTTGATATAAACGTAAACTCATGATATACTTTATTCGACATTATTTTATAATATCGGAGGGCTGTCAATGAAATACACGCTCAAAAAAACAAATTACAGAAACGTTAAAATTTTTAAAGACAATGTTCTTGACGCAAGAACTTATTTTATACCGTATTCATCGTTTGACAATTTAAAGAATACGGACGTTTTGAACGAACGTTATTCGTCCGATGAGGTAACCGTACTCTCGGGTGACTGGGATTTTAAATTTTACAGACACTGCGCAAAGGTTCCCGATGTATTCGACTCGTCGAGGGTCAAATTCGACAGTATAAAAGTTCCGTCCGTCTGGCAGAGAACGGGTTATCTCGAACCCGTGTATTTAAACTGGAAATACGAATTTACAACCGTCTGCCCGACTCTCCCCGAGGATATGCCCGCGGGCATTTACAGAAAAAAGTTCAAAATAACGGACATGTCAAAGCAGTACGTTCTTACATTCCTCGGCGCGGCGAACAACCTCGAAGTGTACGTAAACGGAAGCTACGTCGGCTACTCCGAGGGTACGCACAACACAAGCGAATATGATATTACCGAGTACCTGACCGAGGGCGAGAACGAGCTTATCGTGCTTAGTTACAGATGGAGTACGGGATCATATCTTGAAGCGCAGGATATGTTCAGGGAAAACGGAATCATAAGGGACGTTCTTTTAACAAAACGTGGTAAAACGCATATCGACGATTTTCATTTCGATTATAAAAAAGTCGGAGAAAGCTATAAGTGCGCTCTTAACGTAAAAGTTGCGGGAGAAACGGATTCATACACGCTCGACGTTAAATTATTCGATAAAGACAATACCGTCTATACGAATACCGTAAAGGCGGACGGCAATACTTCGCTTGTTTTCGAATTAAATAATATCAAAGAGTGGAACGCAGAAATCCCCTCGGTTTACGAACTTTATATCACGCTGAAAAAAGACTCTGAAGAGACCGAAACAGTACGTCATATCGTGGGATTCAAGCATATCGAAACAGAAACGGACTTATTCAAATTCAACGATAAGCTGATTAAATTCAAAGGAGTAAACCACCACGACACGCACCCCGTACGCGGTTACTGCATGACGCATGAGGATTATCTGCGCGACATTAAGCTTATGAAAGAGTTTAACGTAAACGCAGTCAGGACGTCGCACTATCCCCCCGACCCGATCATGCTCACGCTGTGCGATATTTACGGATTATACGTTATCGACGAAGCCGATATCGAAACACACGGCATTGAAGATAACTGCGGGGATCCCAACGCAATAAGCGATAATTTAAAATGGAAAGAACACTATCTCGACAGAGTTCACAGAATGTACGAGAGAGATAAAAACCACCCGAGTATTACGATGTGGTCTCTCGGCAACGAATCGGGATGGCTTAAAAATCATATAAAATGCTATGAGTATTTAAAGTCAAGGGGTACGACGATTCCCGTTCACTACGAGGGCGCGTGTTCGAGTAAAATTTACGGATTCGACGTTATATCGAGAATGTATCCCTCGCCGGACGAGGTCGATTCGATAGGCAAAAAGACGTACGGCGACAAGCCCGCTATGAAAAAAGCGTACTCTACCAAGCCTCTGTTTTTGTGCGAATACGCTCACGCCATGGGCGTAGGCCCCGGTTCGCTCGAGGATTACTGTCGTCTGTTCCTTAAATACGATAACGTAACCGGCGGCTGTATCTGGGAATGGGCGGATCACTCCGTATTACATTCAAAGGATGATAAAAAATATAAAAACGAGTATACCTACGGCGGAGATCACGGCGAAAAACGCCACGACGGCAATTTCTGCGTAGACGGACTTTTCTACCCCGACAGGACTCCGCACACGGGTGCGTTCGAAATGAAAAACTGCTACCGTCCGATAAGAGCCGAGATAAACGAAAACGGTGAATACGTATTTACCAATACAAACAGATTCCGTTCCTCGCGTTATATCAACATTAAATGGTCGCTTGATAAGGACGGAATATCTGTCGACGGCGGAGAATTCTCGGCGGATATCGCGCCCGAAGAGTCAAAGTCTTTCAGGATCAAGCACATCCGCACGGACAAAAAATCAACGTGGATCATGAGCTTTAAATATACCGTCGACTCGTCCGAGATCGCGCAGGAACAGATTATATTAAACGACGTTCCGGTCTGCGCTCCGTTATCCGACGGCGGTTCGATTTCCGTTTCCTACGACAACGACACAACATACGTTCATTTTAATAACGGAACGATTGCGTTCGACGAAAAGAGCGGAAAACTTATTTCATATATTAAGAATAATACGGAATTTATAAATCCCGCCCCCGCTTCGGGTATAATCGGCTTTACGCCCAACGTTTTCAGAGCACCTACGGACAACGACAGAAATATAAAATCAATTTGGGCAAGACATTCTCTTGATAAGCTTTGCGAAAGAACGGAATCGTTTAACGTTTTCGTCGAAAATTCCAGAGCCGAAATTTCTGTTTCATATTCGCTCTGCGCAGGCTCTGTAAAAAAATTCGGATGCGATATAAATTATTCTGTCGGCTCCGACGGAGATATTAAGGTTACTCTGTCGCTTGAAAAAACGACGAAAGCTAATTTAAAGCTTCCGCGCTTCGGCGTAATAGTCGAACTGCCCGAGCAGTTTAACACCGTTAAATATTTCGGCAGAGGAATAAGGGAGAATCTCTCCGACTTTAATGCGCAGTCTCCCATCGGCGTTTATGAACAGAATGTTCACGATATGCATGAGGATTATATCTATCCGCAGGACAACTCGAATCATTCCGACGTTAAATATATTGAATTTAAAAATAACTCCGGCTCAATGCTTAAAATATATGCAGACGACAAACTGACGTTCTCCGCGCACGATTATACGCAGGAGAATCTGACAAAGGCTCTTCACCGTGAGGATATCGAAAGAGTCGGTTCGACGGTTGTATCGTTAGACGGATTTGTAAGAGGTGTAGGCTCCAACAGCTGCGGTCCCGAAACGCTCAAACAATACACGATCGACGAAGATAAAAAACTTACTTTCTCGTTTACCGTAACTGCGAGGTAATATATGCTTGAATTCAGATGGACAAAGGGAAACGAAAATATCGAGCCTATTCTTAAACTGCGTTACGACGTTTTCTGCAAAGAACAGGGCTACCCGTATATGCTCGAAAAGGATGAACTCGAAAAGGATTCATACCATCTCGGTGCATATAAAGACGGCAAACTTATAGGATGCGGACGTCTCGCGCCCGAATGCGAAAATTCATTTCACCTCGGCAGAATCGCGCTGTACCCCGAGTACAGAGGGGGCGGAAACGGAGCGAAGCTTGTAAATGAAATATTGAGAAAAGCGAAGGAGCTCGGCGCAAAGTACGTTACTATCGAAGCACAGACTCACGCAATAGGATTTTATAAAAAGCTCGGATTTATCCCCGACGGCTCGCTGTTATACCATGAGCAAATACCGCACATCCCTATGATTAAAAGCTTCGTATTCGATAACGCTAAGCTGTGCGAGTGCGATTCGGACGCGGGCGCGGTATTTGTACGCAGAGAATTCAGCGTTAAAAATAAAAAGATAACCGACGCGAAGCTTGAATACACAACTTTAGGCTTCTCTGTCCCTTATTTTAACGGAAATAAGCTTACGGATTATAAATTCATACCGGCGTGGTCGAATTATAAAAACCGCGATATGATGACGGCAATTTATCCGCTGTTTGACGAAATGCGCGAGCGCGTGTATTATCTTGAATACGACATCACGGATTATATAAAGGACGACAACGCTTTTGTTCTGCATATCGGCAACGGCTGGTACAGACAGCTTGACCAAGCTATCGAGGGACTGAACGCATACGGCGATAAACTAAAGTACATATACAAAATCACGCTTGTTTACGACGACGGTTCGGTCGGTGAAATCTGTTCGGATTCTACGGAGGATATGTACGACAGTTTTATAACTCATTCGAGCATTTATATAAACGAAACTGTCGACGGTCGGCTTTATGATAAAAATATCCTTAATTTCGGATATAAAAGCGCAAATAAAAAATCGCCTGTACTGTCAGACGAACCGACATTTGCATTGGCAAAACAGGATTTTGCGGGAGATACAGAGAAAGAGACCGTCATACCCGAATTGATATACGAAACCTCCGACTTTAAAATATACGATTTGAAAGAGGATATTTCGGGAATTCCGACAGTTAAATTCAATAAAGACGCGAAGTCGGGCGACAGGATAACGCTCGAATACGCGGAAGTTATTGACGATAATTTTAAATTTAAATTAAGACATACAGGGGGAGAAAACAGAGTTCAGAGAGACGTATTTATTTACGGCGAAAACGACTGCGAATTTACAAATTACTTTACCTGGCGCGCAGGTCAGTTTGTAAAGCTTACGGGTAACGGCGAACTCGTTTCGTTTACGTGCGTAAGCTCCGACATTAAGAAAACAAGCAAGTTTATTTCGTCCGACGAAAATATAAATTGGTTCTATAACGCGTATATCAGAACGCAGGTCAATAATATTCACTCGTTCGTCCCGTCCGACTGTCCCCACCGCGAGAGACTCGGCTACACCGGCGACGGTCAGCTCTGTTCGAGGGCTGTCATGACCCAGTTCGACGCTGAGGATCTATACAGAAAATGGGCGCAGGATATCGCCGACTGCCAGGATACATACAGCGGTCACGTTCAGCACACAGCCCCGTTCAACGGCGGAGGCGGCGGCCCCGGAGGCTGGGGAAGCGCGGTTATTGCGGTGCCTTATAATTACTATAAAATCTACGGCGATAAATCATTATGCGAAAAATACTTAGACAATATGACTCTTTATCTCGACTACATGGAATCTCACTCCGAATTCGGTCTCGTAGTCAGAGAAGAAAAAGGCGGATGGTGTCTCGGCGACTGGTGCGCGCCCGACAACAGAAACGAGCTGCCGGAGCCGTTTGTTAACACATATTTTTACATTAAATGTCTCAAAGAGTATATCGAACTGTCGTATCTGCTTAACCGCCCGCGTTACCGTCAGACTATGACCGAAAGGCTCGAAAAAGCCGTAAAAGCGTTTAAAAATGCGTATTTTTCATCAAATACGCACAGCTTCTGCGGGGGAATTCAGGGCGCGGACGCGTTCGCTTACGATATAGGTCTCGCGGATGAAATATGCGTCGAGAATATCGTAAAAAAATACGAAAAGCTCGGCGAGTTCGACACGGGCATTTTCGGTACGGACGTTCTTATCAAAACGCTTTTCGAAACGGGTAACGGCATTACCGCCGTCAAACTCCTTACGTCAAACGGCGAAAACAGTTTTTACAACATGAAAAAGAACGGCGCGACAACGCTGTGGGAGAACTGGGACGGATGCGATTCTCATTCTCACCCGATGTTCGGAGCGGTAAGCGAGTATCTTTTTACGTACCTGCTCGGCATAAAGCAAACAGAGGATTCCGTCGGATTCGAAAAGATAACTATATCCCCCGCCTATATAGACAATTTAAACGTCAAGGGATATATCGAAACGGTCAGAGGAAAAATAACGGTCGGGGTAACGTATGAAAATTCAAAACAGATTGTTAAATATACGATTCCCGATTCCGTTAAACTTATAAGAACAAATTAATCAAATATTCACATTAATTTTACTTATGTTTGGTAAATGTAATGTTGACATTTCTTTCATAAAAGTCTATTATATAAGTACATAAGGTTTTATTACATATATTGAAAAGGAGTGAAACATAATGGATTTAGCAAAGGACATTATCAAAGCTATTCTTTCTTTCTTCAAGATAATCGCTGATTTCTTAAAGAAGCTCTTCGGCAAGAAAGACGACGAGGCAACTACACTGTAATTTTTAAGGAGAGTTCGGAAAATTCCGAACTCTCCTTTTTTATCTTATGCCGGATAAATATATCCAAAACCGCTTATATCGACAAAATCAACGTCAATCAAATTTTTATTCTCTATTTCTTTTATCGCTTTTTTTACATTATCGCGCGACGGTTCTTTGAGATAAAGAATTATAATCTGCTGAAAATCATCCGCAAAGTATTCTTTGGTATCAGGTGTAATATACGCCGAATTATATGTTCTTTCTATCATATCAGAAAAATATTCGGGTTCATAAACCTTACTCGGACATAATGAGTATTCACTTTTTAATACTATTCCTACTTGGTCTATATAATATCCGCACAGCTCCTGAATCGTTATCGTTTCGTCTGCAAGTCCTGCGGCTACTCTCATAACAGCGCGGGCTTCTGTTCCCGATAATTTACCCTCATCGTCAATATCAACAGCATAACGACATCTGTCAGTTGTATTATCAAGCTTCGCAACGGCTCTCAGTGCAAGCTGAGCGTCTGCGGCAGTAATGATACCGTCTCCGTCAACGTCCATTAGTTTGTAATCGGTATCTCCGGCGGCAAAGACTCCCGTTGACAGCACAAAAAGCAAAATGACCGCAATAAAGCAACCGATTCTCATTTTTCTCATAAATAACTCTCCTTTCATGCAAAAAAAATGATTTGGTAAGTCACGCATTTCCGAAGCAGTATGCTTGTGAGTTTTTTTACTCTTACACATAGATCAAATATAATTTTAGTTTACAGTTCCGATACTGAATCCCATCGGACTTACAACATCTACATCTACCAAATTTTTATTCTCTATTTCTTTTATCGCTTTTTTTACATTATCGCGCGACGGTTCTTTGAGATAAAGAATTATAATCTGCTGAAAATCATCCGCAAAGTATTCTTTGGTATCAGGTGTAATATACGCCGAATTATATGTTCTTTCTATCATATCAGAAAAATATTCGGGTTCATAAACCTTACTCGGACATAATGAGTATTCACTTTTTAATACTATTCCTACTTGGTCTATATAATATCCGCACAGCTCCTGAATCGTTATCGTTTCGTCTGCAAGTCCTGCGGCTACTCTCATGATCGCACGGGCTTCTGTTCCCGATAATTTTCCGTCGTCGTCAATATCAACAGCATACTGACATCTGTCAGTTGTATTATCAAGCTTCGCAACGGCTCTCAGTGCAAGCCGAGCATCTGCAACGGTGATTTTTCCGTCTCCGTCAACGTCCATTAGTTTATATGAACTATCATCAGCGGCAGTGCATGATATACAAAGTGACAAGAAGCAAATAGCTGTTATTAAAAATAAAATAAATATTTTTTTCATAAAAATCACCTCTTAATACTAAATCGAAATATCTCCGGTATTTTCAAGATTAGCCGCTTTTCGTAATATAGTACGAGCGTCCTCTGCGGTCAAATCAAGATCAAGATTCATATCGCCAATTGCAAACTGAAAATCGGTAAAGGTTTCAAGTCTCGAAGCCCAACGCTGTACATATCTCGCATCTGTTGCCGTTAATTTACCGTCCATGTCTACATCGCCCTGAATCCAACCGTAGCCTGCCATTATCGGCTTAAAAACATTTAAACGACCGCCGGTCAAGACTTTATCGCTCATTCTATCCACTTTGTCTACATTGTCCAACAACAGTTTTTTAACTTCGGTCGCACTTGAACTATACTTTGTACTCCACAATAGGGCGACAGCTCCCGAAACAAAGGCCGCTGCCATAGAAGTTCCATCAAGTGTTTTATAACCGCTTTTATCTGCAAAATAAGGCACGGAACTCTTTATACTTACTCCGGGAGCATATAAATCTACATATTTTTTATGATAGTTTGATGATGCATACAAATAATCATTAGATGTACTTGCGGCAACCGAAATAATATTATCATAATTCAGCTTTGCAGGATAATAACATGTGTTTTGACCTCCATTGCCGGAAGAAGCAACTATTAGCCCTTTATAGTTTTTAATATATTTTCTTTGAGCTAAAGAAGGAGCATCAATAGATATGCTTGCATTTATTATTCTTATACTATTTTGAGAAGCGTACTGCACCGCATTATAGAACCAAGCAGACTCACAATGAGAATTAAATGCCGGTTTTCCCTTTACGTGTGTAGCAACCTTTAAATTTACCAACTTAACACCCGGCGCGACTCCGCTGAAACCTGTCGTTTGATTGGCGGTCGCCGCAATTATTCCCGCAACATGCGTTCCATGACCGTCTAAATCATTATCGGTAGATTCTGTTGTAAAATTCTTATCAAGACCCGTTCCGCCTTTTCCAACTAAATCAGGGTGATTAAAATATATTCCAGTATCGGCAACGCCGACAAGAATAGACGGAATTCCGATATTTATTTGCCATGCGTGAAGTGCGCAAATTGTAGTCATTTCAGGCTGCACATAATAATCTGCATTCATCGGAACTCTTGCAAAAGATGACCTTGATGACGGCAGAGTAACTGCAATTGTGTTGTCAACCGGATTTTCATTAATCTCCGGTTCTTCTATTTTATAAATATAATTTTTATCAACGTTCTCAACGCCGTCATACTGTGAAAGTTCGGCAATCAGCCTATCCACATTTTCAACAGAAGGTTCTTTCAGTTTAACTTCAACAACCTGCTGAAATTCCTCTACATTAAACAGCGATAAATCTTCACAGTCGTCAGGCAAATACATTACGTCTCTTACGGATTCAATTAAATCGGACTGAAAATAATTCATATTTTCATACTTTGTTCCGATAGCGGAATGTTCATGATCCATGAGGACAAGAACGCTGTCTAAAGCATATTCCGGCTCCTCGGTACCATCTTCGGCAAATACGGTTATATCGAAAAATAAAACCGAAACAATCACCAATACAAAAGAGACGATCACACTTACTGTTTTCTTCAAAGAAAAACTCATAAAAACCTTCCTTCCTTTTCCGACATATAAAAACAGTCGGGATTAATATAAACTTTTGCCGTTTTTTCCTGTTCGGCAATATCATTATATCATAATAATTCCATATTGGCAAGTATTTTTCAATAAAAAATATATTTGACTTGCAAAATAAATATTATATTTTAACAAATAAATTCCGCAATTAAGATTTCCGACAACTGCTTTCTCAATGTTGAATTAATAGTAGACAGATGTCGATTAGATGTTGAACATCCCTTGAAAATATTGACTTTTCTTTCTATCGTGATATTATATAAATGTAAATAAAAGTAAAGGAAGTGTCAATCATGGATCTCGCAAAAGATATCGTTAAGACTGTACTTTCATTCTTTACGATCATCATTAATTTCATCAAGTCTCTTTTCCATATTAAGGACGAGACGACCACCGAGTAAAAATCATAAATCAAAAGAAGAGCCTGAAATACGGCTCTTTTTTATTTACAAAAAACACTTTAATCAATGACGTTTTTATGTTACAATAATTCCATTCGAATTTAAGGAGAAAACACAATGAACGAAAAAGAAACAGGAGAAATCCGCCGCCGAATAAAGCTCGGCAAATGCGCGGTTAATTACATATACGGATGCTTCGTAAACGAAAAAAAAGAAGTCGTCAGTTCGTTCAGGCAGTCATTGGGACTCATGGACAACGACGACGCGGACAATCTGTTATCGATTATAAGAAAAACGCTGTCGGGAACGCTCGGCAAAAACCTTATCGATTTGCCGTATAAGAATCAGCAGGTCGTCGACTCGGACGAACACAGGCTGATGTCGGCGTTAAGAACACAGGCTCCCGAGAGCGAGGAAGCTATCAATATATTTTTCAATGCGACGGCTTCAACTCTCGCCATGGGAAACAACTATCTGATTTTATTAATTCAGGATTCGTACGACGTACCGCAGTACGGTTCGGACGAAAGCAGAATAGAGGATTCGTCGAGCGTATATAATTACTGTCTGTGCGCGGTTTGCCCCGTAAAACAGAGCAAACAGGCATTGGGCTTTGTCGCACATGAAAACGCGTTTAAAACTCTCGCCGCGAATCAGCTTATCTCCCCTCCCGAAATCGGATTCTTATTCCCGACGTTCGACGACAGAACGGCTAATATTTATGATATTTTATACTATACAAGGAATACGGCGGACAACCACCCCGAATTTATAGAAAATATTTTAAGAACAGAGGTTCCCATGCCGGCAGAGGAACAGAAAGAGGTTTTCAACTCTATAATTGAAGAAACTCTTTCCGAGGACTGCAATCTTGAAGTCGCGGTAAACGTAAGGGACGTTCTGTGCGAAAAAATTGAGGAGCATAAACAGCAAAAGGACGAGGATCCTCCCGTCATCACAAAGAAATCCGTTTCAAACATTCTGACTAACTGCGGAGTCAACGAGGAACGCGTAAAATCCTTCGAGGATAAATTCGACGAGAGCTTCGGAGAAAACGCAGAGCTTTCGCCCCGGAATTTCGTCAATACAAAGGAGCTGTCCGTATCGACTCCCGACGTCAGCATTAAAATTAATTCCGACCGTTCCGACCTTTTGGAAACACGCATTATCGACGGCAAAAAATATATAATGATTCGCGCGGAATCGAATGTTGAAGTAAACGGAATCACTGTTAAAATCTAATAGCAAAAGAGAGTCGAACTCATAAGGTTTATATCCACCCTCTTTCCGCTTCGA